>CERI01036601.1_pt1 | contig 20481 bp, 23 predicted proteins | sample 350261 | NCBI WGS metagenome assembly CERI01 (sample SAMEA2620979, study PRJEB7988) | marine metagenome | isolation source: saline water (ENVO:00002010), including
GGTCTATCGGCTCCGCCTCACGTCGAAAGAATATTTGTTGTAACGCTAGCCCGCCATACATGGACGAAAGCGCAGGCATAACGCTTGGACAAGTACAAAATATTGCGAGATCACATTATGTTGATGAAACGTGGTTTAGTGACATCACAGTGTCTTATATGAGAACAGATCCCGAGGATTACGATCCCAACTTTACAAATAACCAAAAATTATCTGGTCCCACATTGCAGTGGGTGGAAGAGTATGGAAGACCCGATTTCTTCCTCTATCCCGCACAGTGGGCTCTGTGTTGGTATTCTGGTTCGGAACTTGCACTCAGCTATAGACTACTAGCGACGCCTACTGATCCTGTATGGTCGAGAAAGTGGGGAGTCTGGGATCACTGCGAATGTGAAGTGAATCCGTGGGGAGCCGGTGAGTACCTGACTAGAGCGGAGTGCTTGTACGCGGAGTGTGGATCCGGTCCAGTTCCAGATCCAGTTATTGGAGAATGGTGTGGGAAATGGCTCTTGAACACCTTTCGACCTGTTTGGAACGTCTCGAGTTGCACGGCACCGTCGATTATAACGTATGTCGGTCCATACCCACACTACCTCGAGCAACTCCAGTTAATACCAAAAACATCGTGAGAACGATCCTTAATATGAGCTGCATATACTAAAATAAGACGAAAAGCAGGACGAGAAAGAGCAAAAAAAGAGCTTTAAAAATTGAAATATTTAAAGGCGGTTTTGTGAAGGGTCAACAGATGACTAGTAAAATTGGAACCGTCACTATTACCTGTGGGGATGCCGGTGAGAATCACGCGGGGATGGAAATGCTGGGTAAGTTGGGAGAGGAGGGGTCGGGTTTTAGCCCCGACCTACTTAAAAAGATGGCCTTCGCTCTCGGAGAGATGGGCCTAGAGGTGGAATACCGGGATTTTAGTCTAGTGGATTACCCCGCCGAAACCGCCAATGCCGGTCTCTTGATTATTCGTGGCTACCTGGACCCGTCACGGGCTGACCTTTTACTAGAGGAGCTCAAGGCACTTAATTGGGATAGACGCTACTTTGATAGGAGAAGAGGCCGAGTGCTTAATAAACTAGCCCGGGCCAATCTAGTGATAGTGGATGGCTTTAGCCAGGAGGCCCAGTATGAATTGGGCCAAGGGACTATTGTGAATGGCTTGGGTCTAGAAGCCTTTAGTCAATTTAAGAGAGAGATGGTAGAGACCCTTAATGGGGCGAGTGGCACCGACAAGGCGGATGGACTTGTGGCGGAAGGTAACCTCTATGATGACCCGACACGTAACGGGATTGGTTATCACGGGGACATGGAAAGAAGAAAGGTTATTGCCCTGCGTCTAGGTGAGGAGATGCCAATGTCTTGGCAATGGTATCATCGGTCTGAGCAGGTGGGAGAGCCTTTTAGCTTTGTCTTTCGTTCCGGTGACCTCTATCTAATGAGTGAGAGGGCCGTGGGTAATGATTGGAGAAAGTCAAGTCTCTATACTATGCGACACGCGGCTGGAGCTGAGAAGTATAGAGTAATTAGGCCTAAAAAAAAGTAGTGAGGGGTTAGGGGGCTTAGATGAGTTGGTGGATTATTTTTTTGTTTTTTGGTTTTTTTGTTTTTTGGTTTTTGTTTTTGTTTTTGTTTTTACTTTTTAGGGTTAGGGGTAGGGTCTAGGCACTCTCTATCTCTAGCTGACACTGTCGGGGCTACTGCTGACTGATTCCGAGTCCGAGTCACAGTCCGACACGGGACACACTCCGAACCGGTCACAACCAGACTCGCTAGAATAGTCCGAGCAGCACGAGTCCGAGTCACAGTCACAGTCACACTCTGACCCGTATTCGTCGTCTTCATCTTCGTCTTCCCACGCATTCCGCTCCTGCCAAATGTCATAGACCATCATATGCAGGTGCTCAAGGATGGCCGTCTCCACAGCAATCCTTCGTCCTGCAATTCACCGGGAGAATTTGAAAATGGAGCAACTTTCGAGCCAAATATGCCGTAATGAAAACGGACTCACTATGCAAGACGAACCTTGAGTTTGGTAATACCAGGCCATGGAGTTAAGCCCAAAAAAATCCAGTTACAGTCGTACAAATCTGGATAGTTATTTATGTAGCAGTACTATGTGGTTCATTACATTTCTAATCGTATCGCTTCCACCGGTTGCTCAACACCGCCAATGTCTGTTCGGCAATAGATCACATAATTATCATAACCTTCTTAATATTGCCCCTAATATTGCTTTTCCACCCGTGTTGGATTATAGGCTGTCAAAATCGGTAATATCACCGGTTAAAGACCAAGGAGCTTGTGGTTCATGTTGGGCCTTCTCGAGCGCTGAGTCGTTGGAAGGGCAGATGAGGATGAATGGTAATATAGTAAATGTATCAGCGCAGAACTTCGTTGATTGCGTATCAATTGACGCAGGATGCAATGGCGGTTGGATGGACGATGCGCTTGCATATGCTGAGAAATATGGTGTCGAGACCGATACAGACTATCCCTACACGGCTACTGATCAAGCATGTGCTTACAATTCTAGCGAGGCAACGATTAAGCCCGTTATGTATTATGAGATCAATAAAAGCGACGACGGCCTTCGTCATGCCCTACTGACAGTCGGCCCGGTTTCAATCGCCCTGGATGCCACCTCCAAGTTCATGGAGTACGGTCCAGACGACTACATATTCAACGACGATACTTGTGATACTACAACGCCTGACCACGCCCTCCTCCTTGTGGGATACAATGATAAAGAACATTATTGGATAGTTAAGAATTCATGGAATACAGACTGGGGTAGGCAGGGGTACATTTACATCAATAACACCTTAGCAAACATTTGCGGTATATCTTCTTTCGCCACCGTACCATACATCCATCCCCTCTCAACCAAAGAAGAATACAATAGACTCAAATCACATGTAGATGCTGTCCCTGTTGATGAAATGCTTATTAGTTATTTAATGAGCTAATTGTGACATTATCATTTCGTATGCTTGTCTAGTGAGTCTATTACATGTTCTTTTTCTTGCCATCCCCTGCATGAAGTCACGTCTGCCCTTTCCGGTGTTCATTATTGCCTGATTGAATGCCCGTAACTTGTGTAATATAATTCCGTCTCTATGAACAAACTCGTATGAGGCATAAGGGAATATACGAGTACCTTTTCTACTGTTGACAGCATTGTGGAATTGCCATAATGCTTGTTTCAACTGTGCCATATCAGCAATGATTATTTGCTGTGATCTTAATATATCAGTAGCGTGAATTCGGCAGTCTTCGCATGGAATGATACTTACTACTTCCCTAAACCAATGTAATAGCCAGATGGCATTTCCCTTGGTATTTGGTAGAACACACGCCAGTGCATGAACAATGTTCCAGCACGCATTTCCCCAACCTGCCATATATATCAAGATTGATATATATATAAATTGTTTTATCGTCTGTATTTTGCCGACCTGCTGAAGTTATCGAGTACAAATATAATGAAAACGCCGAGGAAACCATAAAGAATCAAGTCTTCAGTAGCACTTTCAGTGCGAATGTCACGCTGCGCTTCCAAGAGGTGAATCATATAATCTATTTTATCTTTGTAACCATCGCCCGATAACTTAGATTCCGGCGATGCTTCTTCACCCCCGGCGAAATACGGCTGCATAACCTCAGTCCCGTCCGACGGAGTGAATTTAGATCCAGTGTTGGACTCCTCATCCTCTTCGTCATCGTCAAGACTGCTCAATGATCGATTTGCAGTAGTTGGACTAGACACTGCACGAAGAGATGCTACACTATTTTCAATATCAGCTTTACTGTTTGCCTCGCCACTTATAAATTCAGCAGCATTCAGGGCTACGGTCATTATAAAATCTGTATATTTTATTTTGCAAAATCTATTCCTGAAGTATATATATGAAAGAGTACGTTAGCTGGAACCATTTAATCTCAGTGTTTTCAATTTCGGCATTGGTCATACTAAGCCCACAATCTTTGACTTCGCTCATGCGGACTCCTATCGGTCTGGCAGTAGTCATATTGGCTATTGCGTCTATAACTGCGGATACGCCCGCGCTAGGCATATTAGCACTAGCATTGGCTGTTACTGAAAAGAAAGAGGTTGAAGGCTTTGAGGGGGAGGACCACGGCAATAAAAATGTGAATAGGGCTATCAAGGGATTAAGAAGGGGCGGTGAATGGAGGAATAAACACTGCGTAGAGGAGAACGGAGTGTTAGTTTTCCAAGATGGTGGCGGAAACGCGGTTGGTAAAGACAAAGCCGCGGCCGTGCTGTCGGACGTAACGTTTGCGGAAGGATGTGACTCCAATCCCTGCGCTCGGGCCTGCGTATCGTTGGTCTCTAAATAGTGGTTAGTTTTTATCGCATATAATTATATGCTGGAACTGCACGACAAGGTCGTTCAATCCATAAATCGCAGTCCTCTGCTCGCTGGAATTTGCATGCTTATATTGAACGTCGGGTCTCGATACGTTGATTTGGGATTCAGCAAGAATCAAGAAGCCTTGATCGGAGAGAAATTAGCAAGGGAAGTTCTTATTCTTGCTATTTGCTTCGTTGGTACAAAAAACATTGCACTCTCCATAGTGCTAACCGGGTCCTTCATGGTGCTAGCCGACCATGTATTCAACGACGCCAGTCCATACTGTGCCTGCCCTTCTTACTTCAAGAAGTTCAAGACTGCGATTGACAAAAACAACGACGGGGCGATTTCTAAGAAAGAGTTCAAAGCTGCTATGCAGGCGTTAGCAAAACTAGATCAATAGTATCCACATATATATACATAGTATATCTAATGGCTGCCCAGGTAAAAAAAAACCCGCAAAGGTCAGAAATTGTTGAGATCAAGATGACTATAAAAGACGCGACTAGGGGAAGTGACGCGCAATTTACGTTTAGTCCCCAGTCTATAGTTGGCATACCAGGGGGCGAGTCATACGGAACAGGCCTGTTTATGTTAAAAGAGAACGCTGGTTACAATAATAACGTCGGTAGTGGAGACCAATTGGAACTATCCCCCGAGGTTCCTAATGAGAAGATACGCAGTGTAATGACCCGAGAGAGTAGGGCCGAAAACCCAGATTTCAAAGACGTAATGGAACGTGTAACTCCCCAAACACTCAGCGACATATGGCTTGCTGATGGGACAGAGCTCAAGACGGCATGGGATGAACCGGTTAGGGTTGCTAGTGGAGCAGAGTTGGTGGCATTGGACACGAAAAACGGCCAGTACGTATTTCGATTTAGTGTTAAGTTAGCTGACGCCAGCATTAGTGACATAGCGACTGATTTAACAGCATCAACATGGAACAAGTTTGACCTTCCAACTACTGGGTCTTGTAGTAAGAAATTAGAAAGCATATATAAGTTGAGCAATAGTCTGGGGACTCAATTGAAAAAGACAGGCTTCGGTAGCAGTACAAAAGAAGAAGACAATTCATCCCAGAAAACCGACACTGAAAACAGAGGTACTGACCCTACTATATGAAAAAGACACACGGAATAGATAACATCCCATGGCGAATTTTCTAATTTATATTCTGACTGCAGGTGAGGGGATAAATGGAGTTAGATTGGTGTTAAAGAAATCATCTGTTAGATGAGGCGGGATTTTTGAAAAGTCTATCATAACCTCGTTATGCTTGAATTTAGCGCGTGAGTTTGGATGCTTAGCGAATAGATTGTCAAGAGCTTGCGGATTGTGAAAGAGCTTGGCGGCTGTCTTGTGACCCACCCTTGGAAATACTTGCGCTATGTTGTCGCTCTTATCTCCACTTACTATTTTGCAGAACAGATCTAGTTCCGGGTGATCATAGCATTTTTTAGACTCACGAAGGTTGCGGTTCTCCATGTCGAATATGTTGGTGTTTTGATCAAGGAGTTGTAAATAGTCATGATCAGATGTAAGAATTGTAATAGGAACTGCCGCTTTGAGCTCGCGTAGTCGGCGTACTGACAACGCTATGCAATCGTCAGCTTCCAGTTGTGCATGGAACAGAATACCCATAACATGCCCGCACATGAAAAGTTCATTATAAGCCATCTCTAGGAAGAAGCAGATGTCCGGATGCTTGGTTTTGTCACGTCCTGATTTGTAGTCGGTTGCCAATTCGTGTCGCCATATTCTAGGTCCATCGCGAGCAACATATATTTGAGCCTCTTCTCCCGCGTGTAGTTTGCGGTAAGCTAGAAGTGAGGCAATGAATGTACTTCGGTATTTGTCAATAAAGAGTTTTGACTGCGAGGGTAGTAGGAGAGGGTCTTTACTTTCTGGTTGGAACGACCACCATCTTTTTACAGCGTGGTATCGATTAAAACAGAAGTAACTCCCGTCGACTAGAAGCAATTTCAAGCTCATTTAAGTATTAGTCAATAATCTCGCAGTAAATCAATTTTATGGCAAAAAACTAGACTTAAACAGACGTCATTCTCAATAAGTTTATGAATCCCTTCGATGCGCGTATAAATAGCTGCCGAGGTAATTCCTCTAATACAGTAGGTAGTTTGCAAGGTGTATCTATCGCTACATCTATTGTGACGGTCGCATTGCCTATCGCACTTTGACAGCACTTAATAGAGAACCTGCTGAACTTCATAAGTTCGCCATTCTCTAGTTTTTTCGGAACATCAACCGTTTTACCGGGGTCAAGCTGCACTTCAACTGAATGACTACTCACTAATCCTTTCAGATGTGCTGTAAACACCCTGTATGGAACACCAAATGATTTACCAAAATGATAAAACCGACCTGATAAAGCCCATTCATTAGGCAAGTCTTCAAAATCAGTGATTTTTAAATCTCTGACCAGGGTTGGGTTTGCAGCAAAAAAAAGTTCTAGTATGAAAGAGGGTCTGAGCTTAGTAAAGTCCAGCAGCGCATTCTTGATGTCGTAACTTTTCGTACTTGTAAAAGCTTCAACCACTGTTTTGTCCATGTTCGTAGTGGACCATCACCTTTTAAATACATAGTAAAATTGATAAAAAGCATCAGTTACTGAAGCCAGTTATGATGGCGGACGAAGAATACAGTTCAGACGATGCATATGCAAGTGAAGACGAAAAAGATACCTGTCTCCTGTGTCTGAGCAATAAGGGTCCGTTAATCAATTCTTCCCTGTGTTTTAGTAATCGACAATGTCAATGTGTTTATCATGTACATCTGACATGTTTAACATCGACCTTCGCCTCTAGACCAGAATTCATAACGAAATGCTTACATTGTAACTTGGATCATTTGCCGGGCGGTCCAACACTAACGAGGCTTCCCAACGCGCAAGCGTACCGAATAGCATCTATGTATGGTACCCCACGAGAGCCTTCAGGTTGTTTATCATCACGTGGTATAGTCTCATTAACCATGATTTTAATGTTGCTGGGTTTCTTTCTATACTTGCTCATTACTAGCAGATCAAATATCGAGACTGATAGTCGATTTCTTAGGACGTGACCCAGGCTTAGATCTCGTTGGTAGTTTAGCATCAGCCATTTCTTTTAGATCTTTAATGCTGACTGTGCTACTATCGTCTATTTTTACTACAGTTTCCGGTTGCGGGATCTTTTTCTTAAGACCTTGTAGGAGAGAAGATATGTCGGTAGGTCCCTTCATATCAGGTCTGAAGTCAGACCGGGCCGCATCCATGTCTGGTCGCGTAGCGGGCGTGTCCCTATCAGAGGCTCGAGTTTTCATTGCGGGAGGAGGTTGGCCATGTATTGTGTCCGATGAAAGTGATTCGGTACCACTTCTACCATTGCCACCAATAATATCCCCCATGAATGATGAAAACCCAGGCTTATCATCACTCATGGTATTGACAGCAGCCTTCGTAAACTGCTGCATGAGCTCAGGGTTTTGACGCATTATGTCGTCCATGCCTGGCATGGCTGACTTAAACATTGTATTAGTCATATGAACCATAATCGCACTACCAGACAGCTGGAATAGTAATTTAAGTTCAGGAGCCATTTTGGCTTTAGTCTTATACTTCTCATGTAACTCTCCGAAGATTTCGTCGTAATCCACAATGTTTTCATTCATTTGTTCAGCCCAACCATCAAGTTGTACATCAAATGGGTCGAACTTATTGTTCAGAAATTCCAGACCAGTTATAGCAGCCATCAGCATTTTGCCTTGGAACTGCACACTGTTGTTCTTCTCCTTTTCTGAGACGATCATCTCATATTCTCCCTTCATTTCATCTAGATTAGATTCCATGTTGTATTTCTTAGTGAGCTCCACTCCCCTACGAGATAAACTATCAAACTTCCTAAGAAGACTAAACTTTTCTTTGAGCATCTGCTCGCGCGAGTGTTCTGGCACTTTTCTGTCTGGATCGACAGGTACATTCAGGAGCCCCATCAGTGGGCCTTTGTCTATCTTTATCTCAGCAGTTTGTTTGCCGACAGTACTCGTACTTACTCTCTTAACTTCTGCCGTTTTATTTTCGTCTCCTTTCAAAAAAGTCCCTACATTTTTCCCTATGTTCAGGTTCATCACGTCTTTCCGCTTAATAGACGGCGTAGAAGATGTAGAAAGATCATTTAGTTCGTCTTCCAGTGATGATATGTTCTTAATCTCTCGTGGTTTATCCTTACTCTCTCCTACTGCCTTTCGCTTGTCGTTCATTAGGAGCTCAACTCCTTCTCCTAAGGTTTCTAGCACATTGGGTGATACATTAGGCGACTTAGGAGTGCTAATAGATATCTTGTCAGTCGATTTCGCGTCGAGATCAATCACAACTGTCTCCATTAACTATACCGTATCTACATCATTTTAAGCTAGTGAGAACGCAAATTCACCCACTAGTTTCGTAGATATATACCAGTATGCTTGCAAAAATGCATCAGCTAAGTCATCTTTTTTTTTTACGGTGTTAGCGAATTTAGCCCGTAGCTCTTCATATTCTGATATTATCTTTGCTACTATTTCTACTCCGGCTGCCTTGCGTTCGCTATAAGTAGTCTTACCCAGCCCAAATAAGCTGAGTTTATTTTTACCACTTACATATACTATCTTCACTCCTTGATACCTACATGTAAAATACATCGTTATCATAGATTGCAGGCTTCTCATTCGAACTGCACACGGACCGATTTGGTTTTCTATTAACACGGTGCGTACCTGGTCGAGGCCCTCTATACTTTCTAACATGGTACAGAGCTTTTCCGCTATGGTACTCTCAGTTATGTCTTTAATGCTATGTTTCTGAATGGGTACAAGACAATTCGAGTGTATGTAATCCAATATTGGAATCCCGAGTTCTATTCCATACTCTCTCTGCAGTTCCTTTGCTCGTTTTTTGCTAAGACTTCCATTCTTCTTTAGTTTGTGATAGTCCAACGGAGCGAATTCTTTGCCGGTCTTTTTAGCATGGCGTAAGCAGTACAACTCTCTATTATGCTCTACCTTACCCGCAGCCGCACACTTCTGCTCACTGCATGACACATCTCCACAATTGGCATTCAAAAGGTCAATCGAGTCCCAGCGTAACACTTGCCACTTATTATTACCTAAACAGTTGAGAAGGCACACAGCAAGGTTCCGGATACCAGGATCTATGCTTAGAATCATACACGTGTTTAGGGTATCTAGTTTAAGCCATTGCATAGTTAGCAGCAAATAATCCTTTAAGTACATGTACCTGGTCGTCTGGCACTCTAATTCTAGTCGTAGCTGACTTTGCTCTATAGCGTGCCAAGTAGGATTTCTTCAAGTCACTTGTCTCGTACCCCATGGGTTTAGCCTCTGACATGGGGTTTTTATAAAGGTAGGGTTCCTGAGTGGTCAGTGACGACGAGGCCGCTGATGTCCACGTTGTTATTGGACTCACTTCGCTACATGCGACCCTCTGGTTTTCATCAACTATTCTCGATGCGTTGGACTGCAAATGATGCCTATACAATTCATTGGTTACCGTAGTCACATGCCCAGTTCCATATGCCGATACCAAACCTCCTTGTTGCCATTTAACATTAGTTGTCATTATCAATGGGCAATATTAATTTGAGACATTAGATTTGCCACCAGTTTAGTTTTGGCTTACTGCTCCCTTAATCGATTCTATAAGCTCACTTTTTCGCATCTTTTTGCCATCGATGTTCGTTATATCGGCAGCGAGCTCTCTAAGTTCAGCGACCTTCATACATTCCAGGACATTCGGATCAGCCTTTACTTTTTTCTCCCAGTCTTGAGCTGTACCTACTTCAGCTAGCCCAAGTTTGTCTAGGTCCTCGACATCAGCAAGCTTTATTGTTTTGACGGAACCATTGATCCCCGTTGTTTCCTCAAAACCTGTTATGTCTTCTACTCCAGTTGAACCCTCAACTACCGTTCCGCTTTGTGATATACCCATCGTTGCTCCAGTACTGATTATCACAGCACCAGGTAGCATTGAAGAGGACATTAGGTTTGCTCTGGCTGCTATAACATTAGTTACTAGATCATCATTCTCCATCGCTTCTATCTCTTCGTCACTACTATCATCATCTGATATGTCGCTGCCGGAAGATTCCGTGTCGCTAGAAGCAATGGAGGCTCCATTGACTGTAGGTGAATTGCGTTCAGTGAATGCAATATGTTGTGCTGCGCTAATAGCCTCGGGCGAGGCTCCGCCCCTGATCGTTCCTAAGGCCTGAGATAATATAGAGCCTTGCTCAGCAAGCTGTATTTCTAGATGCTTGATTTTACCGTTCGTGTAGAACACTACTGACCCGGCCATAAGCAAACAGAACATTATTGAGATAAAGAACCCGCTTCCTTCCAATCCGAACATGTACATATACATCCTGTGTCTATCTAATTTGAAGAATTACAACGTACTAACCGCGGATATACTCCCTAGCTCTGTCTATAATCTCCTCTGGGAAGCCCTTGTCTTTTAGAACTATTATCCCTCCATCAACATTCGATACTCCTTCGACGACTTTATACTCTGGCAACATAACATCGTTTTCAGTTTTTACCAACATTTGCAAATTGCGAGCTCTACCTCGCATATGTATCAAGCCTTTGTAGTGAGTCGTTAGAACAAAGCTTACCCTTTTGTTATGTCCGATGTGCTCCAGGAAGGCAGTTGCTGCAGCAGTAGCTTCTTTAGGGTTAGTACCAGAGAATAACTCATCGAATACGCATAGGTGGCTAGATATCTTATCGCGTTCCAAACTATCCAATATCAACTTGCAGCGTGATGCCTCTGCCTGGAACAAGCTGTCCCTGCCATTTGTATCAGGAATGTTTATGTAGGAGTGGAATTGACCATATATCTTGAATTTACCATTGGCGAAGAATCCGTAGCCTATCTGTTGAGCTAGCACTGAGTTGAGGAGTACAGACTTTATTAATGTCGTCTTGCCAGCTGCATTCGGACCTGTAAGGATAATATTCGTGGAGAGCTCTAAGTCGTTCTTCACTGATTCATGGCAGTTCAATGAGGGATGCCACAAACCTCTAATCTTGGTAGTGGATCCATACTTCGACTTCCCCATCTCGTTCTGCCTAATACTGGTCTTAAGGCAAGCCATGTTATTCATATACGCATTGAATCCTACACAGTAGTTAAGTATAGCAATCGTTGACGGATCAGTGTTCAGCTGATACCAAGTTTTCATGCATTCCCCTAAATTGACAATCTTAGACAAAGACGCTTTATATGGAAGTACTTTATCGAGAGTACGGAGTAGAACAGTACATTTCTTATCCGCTTCATTAGCAGTCTGTAGAAACGCTTTGTAAGTCTTATAATCTTTCCATTCCTTTAGAATGTACTTCAACCGTGTTTGTGTGGCCGACACAAATTCTTTGATTGAACTGACTTCCGAATGAAGCGCGGATAGGTTGTTTATATGTTCTCTGCAGTTCTCAGCGTTAATGTACAATTGAAAGAAATAGAAGCATAATGAAAACATTATTTGCCCGCGCCTTTCCCATGACGCACTCCCTAAGTCAAATATACCGCTCAAAGCGTTTTTTCTTAGGAAGGCGCGGAGAAGAGGAATGTACGTATCGAGTGTAATCCGTTGTCCTTTTGCCTTTAGCATGAGGAAGGGCAGTAGCAAGATAAGAAGGGGAACTAAGAAGGCCAACACGGGCGCTACGATCCCGTAGATGCTTAGGAATGCCAGTAATGGAACGCAGGTATTAAGTGCGCTGAGACCCTGGAATGAGAAGTATCCATATTTACTCAAGAAGTCTCTAAGGCTATTACCTTCTAATGTCACTATGGATGGCTCAGTCCATGTCTCCCATCCACTATCAGGTAACTCGCCAGCAAGGATTCGTTGGGTTTCGCGCAAGTATCTAACATCAGTAGTGAACATCTCAGAATATTTGCCGAAGTGTATCTGGTCAGCGCTGCTTTTAGGCTTGTAAATTGTTTGTGCCAGGGGACTGTCCCCATCAAGCATATGCAAATCAGTCTGAAGTTCTTTTGATAGCCGTCTTGGACACCTATATTCAATAGGCAGTAAGAAGTCAATTGCCATATCACTGGTACACAGATATAATCGGCGGAATGAACCCAGTTACGGTTGTGACAGGTCATTTGTTTGGAGTCCAATCCATCGGCATTTCTCGTATTTCAGTGTTATAGTGGCGCTCTATTTCTCGTACATTATGGACGTCACGGCCTCCCACAAATGATATTCCTACACCCTTCCTGCCCCATCTCCCACTTCTGCCGATCCTGTGTAGATAAGAATGTACGCAATTGGGTACATCAAAATTAATAACCGTACTAACTTGCTGTATATCTATTCCTCTGGCCGTTAGATTCGATGATATTAAGACTCTGGCCTCCCCCCTCCTAAAACTTCTCAAGTTTGACTCACGTTCATCCTTGTTCAGCATCCCATGCAGCATGCACACGGGGAAACAATCATCCCTCATTTCTTTCACCAACTGCTCGACCCTACTTACACTATTGCAATATACGATCGAATGCGATAGTACCATCTTCCCAAAAAGGTCCTTTACACATGCCACCTTGTCTCTATCACTGTCAACTGCTATGTAGTATTGGTCTATTCCCTCCAGAGTTAGCTGTTCAGTCTTCACTGAGATACGTAACGGATCACTCAAGAGCTTTTTAAGTATAGGTTCTATCTCAATTGGAACAGTTGCGCTTACCAGAATAGTTTGGATGTTCGGACGAAAGCATTTTTTTATGTCCAATATCTGATGCTTAAATTCCGGCGTAAGCATCTCATCTGCTTCGTCTATAATTAGTGTCTTGAGGTAATCAGAAGCAATACAGTTCCTGCTCAGAAGATCAAATATTCTGCCAGGTGTTCCTACGATTATTGCTGGTTTAATTCTCATGATCTCCTTTATATTCGTCCGGACACTGGACCCGCCTACTGCGGCGACGATGTTAATCCCCTTCATATATTGCCCTATCGCTGTGACAACTACCGCTGTCTGCTGGGCTAGTTCCCTAGTTGGTGAGATAATAAGCGCTTGCGGCCCTTCGGATCCGGAAATCACACCGGACAAGCACGAGATAGCGAAAAAGCCGGTTTTGCCTGTTCCTGACTGGGCCTGGGCCACAAGATCCCTACCTTGCATAGCCGGCGCTATTGCCTTTGATTGAATTGGGCTTGGTCTCTCAAATCCATATGCGTATATTCCACGCAATAGATCGCATGGTAGGTCTAACTCCTCCCAACTATTAGTGGATGCCGCGACTTCCATAGCTGAGATGCCCCAACCATATTTAAGCTACTTATACCATATAGAAGGTGCAGTGTAAGTTGAAGAATGGTGGTAATCCATGAATATGATGATTTCATAAGGCGAATAGCAACGAAAGGAAAGGGTACGATGGATCCCGGAGCATTGGTAGTTGTTAAAGGACTAATTGCTAAAGTCATGAGACCTGGTTACGCTCGAGTTCCTAAGTTTAACAGGGGTAGGAGGAATAGACACAATGCGCCCGCACCGAAATATGCACCCAAGCCTAAAGTCGCTAAGGAGAAGTTGAAGAGTAGCGAGGACGAACTGCGCAAGTTATTTAATAAGCTAACTGGTTCAAAGTATGATGCTTTAATGCCTGTACTCGAAAATCACATCGGAGTTATGAAGACATTACCAGGGTTTGAAGAGTCTACAGTGATCAACGTTTTATATACAGTAATAGCGAACACTCCATTCTATAGTAGGATGTATGCTAAATGCTACACCGAGCTAGCGAAGACTAATCCATATCTAAAAGTAGAGCTGGACAGACGTAGAAGTGCTTTTTCAGAAGGGCTAAAAGAAATTGAGTCGGTAAATCCTAACGAGGACTATGATCGGTATTGTGATTTGAACAAAGATAACAATAGACGGCAGGCAATGGGTAAGTTTTTTATGGGCCTTGGGGAACACGGACTAGTCGAGGAGGAATATACGTTGTCTATAGTTAGAGAGGTACTCACGTATTTTGAAGAGTGCTCGGGAAAGGAACGATTTAGGGACGAGTCTGATACAGTTGCTAATTTGTTGGGCGCTCTCATTATAGACAATCAGTACGCAGCTGAGCTGGTAAGGGGGAACATTTTGGAAAATAAAGTAGTAAGTCTGTCGAAGTCTAAGTCGAACAGTAAGCCTTCTCTCACGAATAAGTCAGTGTTTAAGTTTATGGACGTCAGAGACTATATACGTACGTTAGACAATAGATAAACTTTGCTAGTGCATATGTAAATATGATACACTCAATTCTTGCACCCGATGTCGTGTATAAGCGTAGTGATACAATGGATGATATGGATAGAGGTAAGAAAACGAACGTATATACAATGTCACTCGGTAGAAAGTCAATAGATATAGCTCTAGGGGGAGTAAGAAACAATTATATATCACAGGGAATCGCTTATTATCCAATCTATAAAATAGGAAGGAGCGACACTCAGAGCAACATAGGCGTGTTCGAGATAATGGCTAATGACGAAATGAGCATAGGCATGGCAAGTGGTGAGATCGATTTGGGTAGAATGCCTGAACCTCTTCTGTATGACGAAAAGGATGCGTTCAACAATGAAGTGCAACTCGGAGAGGAAGAGGACGAGCCAGATCCAGAAGAACATTATGTTCCACACATTAATTCGACGTGGATAGCAAGTTTTATGGCCAGTAACGACTATGCAATCCAGAATAATGAAGGCGGAGGCGATTGCTTGTTTGCCGTCATCCGCGATGGACTTGAGAAAATGGGAAGAGTGCTCTCCGTAGAAGAGATGCGCGATAAAATATCTAAAGAGGTTACTCAAGAAACATTCGAGAACTATTTAGCAATTAGCAGAGGAATTAAAGCAACTAAGGGGCAACTTGAACTTGAGTTAGAAAACTTGAGCAAAGTCCATAAAAGTTTAGAGGCGCGCGCACTGAGGGACCATGACCTTGAGACTAAGAAAAAACTTGTAGTAGAGGCTAGACGTACTGAAGCTGCGCATGATAGAGTATTGCAGGAGCGTAAGTTGAATGATGAGTTGAGTACGGAGTATGCTTTTATGTCAGGGGTAGAGACTTTAGAGGATTTCAGAGGCGCAGTACGACATTGTGACTTCTGGGCCGATACATGGGCCATAACGACCTTAGAAAGGATATTGAATATAAAACTCATTATTCTTTCCGAGGATGCCTATAACCAGGGCGACTTGGACAATGTGTTACTTTGTGGGCAAATAAACGACTCGCAAATATTGAAGAATAAAGAGTTTCAACCCGATTCGTATATCATGACTAGTTATGGACAGAGCCATTACAAGCTGATTACAAATAGGAAAAGAGGTGCATTTACATTCTCTGAACTACCGGACCAGGTAAAGAAGTTAATTGTCACGAGATGCATGGAAAAAGCGGCCGGCCCGTTCATGTTGATTCCGCAGTTCAGCGTTTTACGTGGTTTAGAAATGAAAGAGACAAGAATCCCAGATACAAAATCGATAAAAGACAAAGAAGACCGTGTGGTATTCCAAGTCTATGACAAATCGAGCAGTACAGCACTGCCGGGCAAAGGCTCTGGCGAAACAATTCCGCATAAGCAACGTGCGAAGTACGCCCTGCTGAGTAAAACAAAGAACTGGCGCAGAAAGCTGTCGACCTCGTGGATGCAGGAGTTCCAACTAGATGGCATTTCATGGCCAAGTGTAGATCATTACATAGAGGCGCAAAAGTTCAAGACATCGGCGCCTGCATTCTACAAAGAGTTCTCTGTAGAGAGCGGAAGTAAATTATCGCAATCGAGTGCAATGGCTCGCGCAGCGGGGAAAGACGGCAGGTTCGGTGGAAAAAAAGTGTTGCCTAAAGGAGTACTTGCCGATCCTACACTGACGAATACTAGTCTCGATAAGGCACTTGACCTAGCAACAACATCTAAGTTCAAGTCTAATCCCGATTTACTTCTCATCCTTAAACAAACAATTGGAGCAGATATCATGCATTACGAAAGAGCAAAACCGGCGCGTAGAATGCTCGAGCTCGAAAAACTGCGAAACTTTTAACGGGGACAAATATAAGCAAATGACTGAAGGGCTTGAAGTTATTATGGCAGCAGTAACGGAGTCTTTGGTCGAGGCTGATAGAGCCTTCAGTTCGGGCGCGCAACGAGTGTTCACGAATGACTCAGCTCGTATTAGTCCATCGCGGTTTGTGCCAGCCGATACGATGCATTTCATCAGAAGACATTCGAGTAGGAGCCTTAGACAGTCTTGCACGATAATGGGGGTACTAACAAATATAGAAATAACCGGTTTTATCGCAAGGAACATGAGCGACGATAGACTACTCGGCGTAGTCTGCTACGTACTTTCGGCTATTGTTCTAGTGCTACGCCATTCAGCAGATACAAACATAGCACTGTTATCAGTGAAGATTTACTTGACGCCCAATAAGAAAACAGGCAAAAGAGGCACGCAACTAGGCGCGACAAACATAAACTCTGGTTACTGTGAGATAACTGGTGAGAGACGTGAAATAGTAATTTATAGAGAAGAAGAGTGGTTTAAAGTATTACTGCATGAGCTCTTACACGCGACATCTTGCGGACCGCCGGCTGTTGAAGAGGCTGCTTTCACCCGGTTTATACGAAGACAGTTTAACATAACTGGGGTTTCACTTGAAGAGGGATACGTTGAATTCTGGGCTAGGATCATAAACATGTGTTATGCTGAACAACGCGTCGGCAATGTTGCTGAATCGATTAGTAGCGAAGTCGAGTATTCGAAAGAAATGAGCCGTAAGTTACTAGCCTGGTATCCTGACTACTGTAATAACGGCGTCTGGCTGGTTAGGAACAATAACGTGTTTTCATACTATGTGCTGGCATCTGCCTTTTTACGCGACTGGACTAGTCTTCTGGCCGTAGGAACAAGCAACGGCACATTGGCCTTGAACTACCATCAGGAATACACTACGTCTGTTAAGAAGTCTCTTAGAAAGCTTGTAAATCTTGATTGCAAACAATTGAGCGTGTCGGGAGGAAAGAGCCTCGGTAGGATATCGTTGCGCATGAGTTTATCTGATGCAATAGTCTAGTACATACATAAACAATTATCACAGTAGATTTATATATTGCGTCATGTCTGATGAGATAAGTAGGTATGATGGGTCTTGTAACACAGTAATAAAACTTAAGCTGGAATTGAGGAAACGCAAATTAGCGGTGTCTGGCAGGAAGCAAGTATTAGTGAAAAGGTTGAAAGATTATGATCGCATGTGCGAGGCCGTACCGATCGTCCAACGTGCTGTTCGCCTTTGGTTGGTAAAGCTGTATCTCAGGTCGAAAGGCCCAGCTCTCTGGGCGAGGAACAAGTGTAAAAACCAGAAAGATTTTTACACCCAGGCTCCAGTACAGGAAATACAGCACTCTCAGCTATTTAGTTATGCTGATGCTAAAGGAAATGTGTATGCCTTTGACCTGTTGTCCTTCATGAACCTTAGGTTTGGGGCAGGTCAAATCATAAGGAATCCATATACTAATGAACCTATCAAGAGGTCATTGGAGGCGAATGCTCGTAGTGCAGTTAGACTGGGTAGATGTCTAAGATATAAGGTCAATACATGCATAGTTCATGAGGACTTGAGTGACGAACAGAAGGCTGTGGATTTTTTTCAAGAGATGGCTAGCCTGTCATTTACAAGTGATCATCAGTGGCTTACGGGTTTAAGTCATGAGAGATTGAAAAGATTCTACTACAACCTGCACTTGCAATGGCGACGTGCTCCGCTTGACCTATGCGCTCGCAAGAGAATTTGCCCGCCAAATGGGCTGTTATTCGAAGGGTCAGAACAAGATATACGAGAACTCGATCGGGCAGCGACTCTGATGGTTGTATTACGACTGGGACGCCGATTGACGAGCCATGCGCGCGACATTGAGGATAGACGCATTGGAGCAACAGTTTTTTTGTCCGTACTAGTCATGCACTCTCCAGCTGCTAGTAACTCATTGCCATGGCTAAATGGCGCAGCCAGACTTACGTCTTCTGAAACATCTACATAATGTGTTGTTGCGTTAAATTGCTTAAATAGAATCTGTAGGTACACTGCATACACATGCCTAGTAAGTCAGCTAAGAAAGCACCTAAGCAAACGAAAGCCGCAAAGGCTACACCAAAAACCCAAGTAGTAGAACCTCCGAAGGTTGAGGTTACTGGAGCGACCGATGCCTCCACGGAAACCGAGCAGCCGATCGAGGCGGAGCGACAGCCCGAAGTCGAGCTAGCAGATGCATTCGCAGCTACCTTGGCCCAAGTACAGCTGCAGCAGCAACAACTCACTGCGTTGAAGCATCATATTCGCGCGCTGGAGAAACATTCGTTGCGCGAACTGAAGGCAGCTTTGAAGCAGTGTAGAAAGGGAAAGCGGAAGGCATCAAATAGAAAGCCGAGTGGATTTGTAAAGCCGACTGAGATAAGCAGCCAACTAGCGACGTTTTTAGGCAAGCCTATTGGTACTGCTATGGCACGTACTGAGGTGACCAAAGAGATCAATGCTTACATTCGAGAACATAAGTTGCAAGACCCAAAAAACGGAAGACATATTCTACCTAATACCCCACTAAAAAAACTACTAAATCTGGAAAAGACCGATGAGCTAACGTATTTTAACCTGCAGCGGTTCATGAGCCCACACTTTGCAAAGGGTGGGTCGGCGCCCGTAGCCAGCAGCGCGAACTAAATACAAGTCAGTGTATGCAATTGTTTGTCCAAAAAATTGATTTAAAATGGAACCAAGTAAGTAAAGCATATCATGACTATCATATCTGCCACCGAATTCAATCCTTCCAAAGACGTATGCTACAAAGCGCCCTGGACTAACACCAAGGGTATGAAAAGTGTTGGCATAAACTCATCGTTGGGCTCTCAGTTGCACTTGCGTGTGCCTATGATGCTAACTTGGGGTGTCAACGAAAACGAGCATGTGGTTGGTGAAAAGAAGTACGATTTGACTTTGCAGTTTCCTAGACAAGGCGAAGAAACCGCCCAGACAACACAGTTTCTTGCAGCCATGACTGCATTCGAAGACCAGCTTATAGATGACGCAGTAAGACACAGCAGCGAATGGTGGAATCAGAAAAACATCAGTCGCGAGTTAGCTGCAGATAGATTCAATAGAATGCTATATAGGCCGAAAGATAGAGCTACTGGTGAGCTAATACCTGGCAAGTCTCCATCTCTTAGAGTGAAGCTCGATTGCTGGGATGGAGAGTTTAAATGTGAGATCTACGACAACGGCTCTGATCCTGATAGACAGCCACTTTATCCATCCGATAACGAAGAAGTAACTCCTATGGCGCTGATCCCGAAGTTGGCTAATATCGCCTGTCTAATCAAGTGTGGCGGCATCTATTTCTCAAATGGAAAGTTTGGGGTTACTTGGAGATTAGTACAAGCCGTTGTCAAGCCAAGGGCGACCGCGCAGGTTGTCAAAGGAAAATGTCAGATAAGTTTGTCTGCGTCCGAGTTATCTCAACTTGCAGCTGAAAGCAGCGATGAAGATGAAAAGCCATTGATTGATGATGATGGATTTGAAGCAACTGTGGCAACACCGTCTGCAGTTGCAGAACCGGGTGCGGCTACGGAAGAAAAGCCAAAGCCAAAGGGACGTAGAATAGTGAAGCGACGAAATGCAGGCAAGAATAAAAAGGATGAAGAGGAGAAATGAGACAAGTGACAAGTGGTAATAGTTTATTTCCTTTTTTTACGTCGGGTTAGATTGAAAACTAATTAGATTACCAATGTAAAGTTTGCCTTTCTCCTCATCGTTGTTACTATAAAATGTATAGATCTCCATTGATCAATACATTTAGCATCACCTTTTTATATGTACATTATACATAATGCAGGCGCGAGCCACGCGGAATAAGAACAGAAGATGTCGGAGGATGAGTTGTAAGACTCACGGCCGTCGGAAAAACCGACATATAAGGTACTGCCGGGTGGTGCGTCGAAAGACTCGTGGACGTCGAAAGACTCGTGGACGTCGAAAG
>CERI01032859.1_pt1 | contig 20457 bp, 23 predicted proteins | sample 350261 | NCBI WGS metagenome assembly CERI01 (sample SAMEA2620979, study PRJEB7988) | marine metagenome | isolation source: saline water (ENVO:00002010), including
TGCTTTTTATTTACTATATTTGAACATAACTCGAACCAATGAGTAACATTATGATTTTTAGAGTTGACCAAATGTTTCCTCTTTCGATATACATCTCTATTTTCTTCTAAAAATGAATAAATTTGTTTCCAAATATCTGGAAGAAATAATGTTTCCATAATGGTCTTTATTCTACATGGAAACATCATTTTCTTTCAATTTTTTTTTACACAATAATGAAAATTTAAAACATATTATTATTTAAACATCGCTCTTCTGAAGTTCATACCCCCCGCCCAGTGTTGTAATGTTTGTCTAATTTTAGGACTCACTTCATAATCATCGTATTTTTAATTTTGATTTCACAATTTTTATTTTATTATCTTTAATTAATTGTTCCACCCAATGTTTATTAAATTCATAGTAATCATCATCATAATTGTTATCTACAATTGTTTATTATATTATAATCTATTGTTATTTTTATAATATCAATGTTTTTCAGGTATTATCATTTCATAACCAAATAATTCAAAATCCCTTTTATATTTTTCATTAATAATATTTATGCTTTTATCATTTAAAAAACTTAAATAATTTTTGTTTACGTTTTTACGTTTAATATTTATATTTTGACGTATAAATTCATTAATTTCATCATTTGTTTCGTTTAGTGTTTCGCATTTAAATATTTTAATACTTGGAATTAAATTCATATTATCGTCACATAAGAATTTATATTGTGGTTCATTATGATTATCTAAATCAGTTCTATTTATGTAACTATTAACAATTATATCATATACTTGTTCAGGTGTAAAGTCTTTTTTTATTCTTGGAAGAGGATTTTTTTCGAAAATATTGTTTTTATCACGATATTTTCCCCACCATAACATATCACTTATAATTCTATTGTAAGGGTTTCTTACAACAGAAAATATTTTTATGTTGTCGAAATTAATTTTTAAAATATCTCTATTTTTATAAAGAGTTCTATAAAATTGGTGTTGAAGTGATTGTTTATTATATGGTTTATCTAATATATTGTTATGTATACCAGAATATAATTCTTGCTTTTTTTTTTTTTTAATTTCATTTTCAATTACTGACCCGCCCGTTTTAGGTACATGTATAAATAATATATTAGATTTTGGATAATATGGCATATAAACAAATAATATATTACATATGTATATTTGTTTATTACATTATTATACATAATGCACTAAATATTTTATTAAATTTAAATAATGTTCTAATAACCAAGATCCAAAATTATCTCCAAATTGTGAAAATTGTATTAATCCGACAATTAAGTCTGATTTTAATTCACTTGATATATGATTATTTTCCAATATTACTGGTATAACTTTATCATTAAATTCTAAATTTTTATGACCAAATGTGTCAACACTCGGTAATTTATGTGTAATAAAATTTATTGTTTTTGTTGCAATTATTTTACGATTTACATCAATCAATTGCGGACTTAGAGCAAAAATATTATTTATACAAAAAAAATATAATAAATATTTTATCTTCATTTAATCTTTATTATAAATTAAAAATTAAATTATAACTTATTTTTTCATAACATAGTCAATTAGTTTATTACGTTTTATTGAAAGTTTAGGTGTTAAAAATGCACCCATTACTTCAGGGGTTACTACTATGACATTTTTTATTTGTAATTCTTTGCTAATTTCTTTATTAATTTTATTTATTGTTTCGTTGTCTATTGCATTTTCACATATTAATGAATTATGTTTGTTGTTTTCACCAAAAACAATAAAATTCGAGTTAACAAATTTTTTTATAACACACTCTATTTCACTAACATTTACAAACTTACCGTTATTTAACTTATAATTTTCCGATATTCTTCCATTATAATACAAAAATTCATCTTTTATGTATCCACTATCACCAGTTTTGTACCATTTTTTTGAATTAATATCTGTAAAAATTTTTTCATTTGTTTTTAAATCATCATTCCAATATCCTTCCATAACACTTTTTCCAGAAACACATATTTCATTGTTTATTATGTTAACATCTACATTTTCTAATATTTTACCAACAGAATCTTCATTTCTTGGTTCAATATGATGGTTTACAGAAATTATTGGTGATGTTTCTGTACATCCGTATCCTTCACATATTAATATATTGTTTTCTTTGTAAAATTCCTTTACATTACTATCTAATTTTGCTCCACCCATAAATATCAAATCTAAATTGTTTCCAAAAATATTTTTTAATACATAAGGCAAAATTAATCTTATGTATGGTTTATCTAAAAATTCTACTTTATTTTTTACAAGTTCTAATATTTTTGGCACAAGAAAAACTGCATTTGGTTTTATACTTTTGCAATCTTCTATAAACGTTGTTTTATCATTACATATATACGTTTCATTTTCATTGAGTAAATTGTAATATAATTCACAAGTTAAACTATAAATATGTGCCCATGGCAAAATATTTACTGTTTTATAATTTTGCAAATCACTAAAACGATATTTTATTGATTCTATATTTGATACAATGTTATTGTGTGTTAATTTTACTCCTTTTGGACTCCCGGTTGTACCCGATGTGTATATAAGAGTTGCCAAACTGTTTGTATCTTCTATATTAAAATGTTTATTACTTTTGTGAACAGTATTTAATATTGTTCTTGTATTATCCATATTTTGATATTTATTATTTGTTATAAATAATTTAGGATTACAATCATTTATTATATGATTACAATAATCGTTAGACTGATTACTGTATATTGGAACCCATATTCCACCAACTGAATAACATGCTAAATTCCATGCTACCCACTCTACAGAATTATTACCACAATACACAATACGATCCCCCTTTTGTACTTTATGGAATTTCAATATTTCATTACAACTATTTATCATATAACTTAATTCATGCCCATTTATTTTTTTCCATACGTTATTGTTTGTTTTATAACCTAATACATTTTTATTATTTTTTTCCAGTGTTTTATAAAATAATTTACATATATTTTTACTCATATTAAATAATATTTATAGTATATTTTTAAACAAAGTACATAAATTTAATATATATATAAGGTTATATGTACAAACAATTATTTAGTATTATTAAAAGTAAAATCCCAAAAATATCAAAAACCGAGCTAATAGCACTTCAATCAGGTACAACATTTATTGACCGTAGCATATTAAAGGGTGAAATAGCATATCCTGAAAAACAAAATATTAATTATAAATTTTCTGAAACAAAGCTAAATCTTTTATTAGATAAATTTAATATTAATAATAAAATTTATCCAAATAACAAAACTATTATTCAAGAATTTGCAAATAATAAATTGTTTAGTTTTTTGATAGATGAAAAATATGGTGGAATAAAGTTATCAGTAAATGAACTTTCTGATATTTTAACAAAAATTACTACCGTTGATCCGGCATTAGGTGTAATAGTAATGGTTCCTAATTCTCTTGGTCCCGGTGAATTAATTACATTATATGGAACAAATGCGCAAAAAGACTATTATTTGCCTAAACTATCAAATGGTGAAATGATACCTTGTTTTGGATTAACTGGTCCAAATAATGGTTCTGATGCAACCGGTAATATTGATAAAGGTGTTGTATTTAAAGAATATGATTCAATGGGTAACAGTAAACTAAAAATCAAAATAAATCTTAATAAAAGATATATTACACTTGCTCCTGTAGCAAATCTAATGGGTATTGCGTTTGAATTAGAAGACCCAAACAATTTTTTAGACAATAGTGGTGTAACGTTAGCACTAGTAGAAAGAAAACACCCTGGACTTATTCAAAATACTTATCATAATCCATTAAATGCGGGTTTTCCAAACGGAACAATTAAAGGTACAATTGTAATAGATTTTGACGATATTATTGGTGGAAAAGAAAATATTGGTAACGGATGGAAAATGTTAATGGAATGTTTATCTGCAGGACGAGCAATAAGTCTACCAGCTACAGCAAATGCAAGTAGTAAAGTAGCAAGTTATGGTATATACAATTATATACAAGTTAGAGACCAATTCAAAATGCCATTATCAAATATGGAAGCAATACAAGAAAAATTTAATAACATGATTTACAACACATGGGTTATTCAAAGCAGTATAAATATGACAAATGATATATTGGACAGTGCACATTCACCATCTGTTATAAGTGCAATTATGAAGCAACAATGTACTGAAAGAGCACGTATTGTACTAAATGAGGGTATGGATATTCATGGTGGTGCCGGTATTTGTGTTGGATATAATAACTTTCTAGAAAAATATTATAAAAGTGTTCCCATTGGAATTAGTGTTGAAGGTTCTAACACACTAACACGTAGTCTTATTATTTTTGCACAGGGACTAAATAAAAGCCACCCTTACATATATGATATACTTGATTCTATATTAACAAATAATCATGATAAATTTAAAACAAACTTTCAAAATATATTTAAAATGTCTACAAAATTGTATTTTAAAACATTTTTTAGTAAAAATGGTCTTGAACAACAAGTTTTAGATTATGCTACTCTTACAAATTTTGTTGCACTTAAAGCTGGTGCACTAAAACGTGAACAAATGTTATCTGGTGCAATGGCTGACATTTTTGGTAATTTGTATTTGGCTATTTCAGTTAAATACTATCATAAACATTACAATGTAAGCGATAAATTAACTAACTATGTTATTAGTAGATTAATGAATGAAAATCAACAAAAAATTAATCATGTAATTGATAATCTAGGATATGAAAAATACATGCTAATGCATATGAAACGAAATGTTAAACCTATTTATTTTGAAGATGAAAGAAGTATATTTAGTGAAATAGTGTCAAATCCAAAAATTATTGCAAGTATTAAAGATAATATTTATGTGAAAGGTATTATCAAAGATTTTGAAGAAATACAAAATCTTGATGAAAGCAGTGTTCAATATCAACATTTAAAATCAAAAATAATTAACGTAGACGAAACAAAAAATCCAGAATATAATGATGAATTGTGGTTAAAATAAAATAAAATATTGCATAATTTTATATGATTAATATTGACATTCTTATTGAAAACCAATTATCAAAATTACTATTTTTATCTGTATCGTTTATTGTTATAGCTACTGGATATGTAACGCAAGTTGTTGGGTGTCAAACTCATAAATACTTTGAAAATAATATTTATGTTAAACATGTTATAGGTTTATTTTCTATATTTTTACTTATCATGTTGGAAGGTGGTTGGTCTTTCAATCAAGAAATACAAGATAAAGCGGATGTTGACTGGAGTAACGGAAATGTTATAGATACATTTGCATATTCTGTTGGTATATATTTATTATTTGCACTTTCTGCAAAAATGAGACTAATACCTAATATTATATTTTACACATTACTATTTACTACTTATTTAATTAATACACAAAGACTATTTTGGAAAAATCGTAAAATGATTAAAGATAAATCAAATAAAAATTTTATTAACATAATAAAAACTTTATTAATATTAACTGGTTTTAGTTTTGTATATGGTATTGGCGATTACATTTTATATCAGAAAAATAGTAGAAAATTAACATTTAGTATGTTTAAATTACTATTAGGTAAAACTATATGTTTATAATTTTTATTAACAACGTATTAGTGGAATCACATTTTTATCAAACCAATCATTAGGTACACATCTATTTTTTTTTGCAAGATGTTTTGCGTAAAAAAATACTTGTCTCAATGCGGTTTGCTCTATAATATCCAATTCATAATAAAGTTCTATAAACCATATTAAAATTTCAATTGTTCCATTTTTTGATGCATAGAGTAACCATTCTTTAAAAATATATGCATAATTAAGTTTATATTCACGTTCTATTGTAATATCATTTACTAATAAATTTAGCTCTTTAATTGAATTCATTTTAATATGTGATTTTCCTTCATAAATAAATTGTTTTGTAGACATTATATTATAATACAACAAATTTGATTAACTTAATATTATTTTAAATGTTATAAGATGAATACAATGTGTAATCCATCAGTTGGAACTATGTGGGTTAATAATGTGGATAAAAGTGTGATAATAACAATAGTCAACAACTCAGAGACTACTTGTAGCAGAAAAAATATAGTTTATAAATATCAACGAACAGGACATATTAGTGGGTGTAATTCTAAAGAATGGTTTTATAGTGATTGGACACCTTTGAACAATAAAAATATTTAAAACAAAATATTTTTTGTAAGATTTATTCATATATATTTTTTTTGAAGGTGTAGATGTTTTGTCCCATTTTAAAGTTTCAAGGGTGTAAATAACTCGCTAAAATATCTAGAGCAGATGAATATCGGTGTACAGTATCTTGATAATATAAATTATTTATCTCTCTACGAACATCGTGATAAGACAGTTTAGGATATTCACTTGAAGATTTATTTTCTAAAAATATGGATTCTTCAGAATATATTGATTTTCTATTTTGTGATATTTGTTCTTGACTTTTACATTCTTCTGGTTGCTCAATATCACACGAACAAAATATTTCATTACAAAATGTATTCATATACAATATAACATTAAAATAATTCATTTATAATATATAATTATGTCAAATTTAGATGTTGATTCGCTTATAAAAGCTTTAGATAACGAAAATAATGAAGAATTTATGGATTTAAACACAGAAATAATAAAAAAGGAAAAAAACGATATATTGCAAAAATTATTATTACCACGTGAAAAATTAAAACAAATGCATAAATCCTTAAAATATTATCGTTATATTGATGAGATATCCAGTTTAAATTATGGTAGCTACATTAGATGGATTTCATTAAAAGACCCCTTAAAAATTAAATTAACAAATGGTGGTATTGTTTGTGATATAAAAGTAAATGATAATATACAAATTATCTGTAAAAATAGATTCAATGCGATGTTTACATTAACAATGTGCGAGTGTTTTGTATTTCAAAAGTTTACAAATCAAGAAAAAATTTTACTTTCAGCTCTTAATTATCTAAGTAAATAATATATGGCAGAATGCCTTATAATACCTGAAATAATATTATGGTGTATTACAAAAAAAGATGATATTAAAGAATTTTGTTTTAAAATAAAAAATTGTTGCAAAAATCAAGTAAAATATGAAGAACTTGAAAAGAAAATTAATGATTATTTAAATGTTTTAGTTACTAAAAATAACACAACAAACTATGACATTGATCCCGTGAGAAATGATCTATTCAAATATGTTATTGAAACATATTTGAGAAATACTTTAAAAATATGGGAAAAAATATTTACTGTTTACAAAAATGATCAAACAGTAGAAAATTTATATCAAGATATACAATTACTTGTTATTGAAAAAAAAAATACCTTTAAAAATGAGTTATCAACAAAAATACATTATGAAAATGCTATAAATTTATTTACTAATTTTGTTTGTCAATATGATAGGTTATTTTTAGGACATTTATCTACACTAACAATGAATAACGAATTAACAGAACAACAAATAATTTCATTATTAGTTGACATGCATATAAGTATATGTAATACTATGGTGCTAAACGCATGTGTAACATTACCGTCTATTAATGGCGACTTAGATGGTATTGTTTTTAATGGACAAGTTTCTGAAATAAAATATCATTATAATAAAAAACAAACATATGATAGGTTAATTAAATATTCAAATTCATTTGAAAGAACAAACTCAGATCAAAATTTTAACTTTTACATAATTTTAATAACTGACCCTGAAAATGATGATGAAGTTTGTTATGTTTCTCAACGTTTTGCTAATAACATCGAATATAATAAATCAGAAATTGTTGGTAAACATCCACAATTTTTACAGTATGAAAATGGTATCATTAATAATAAAAAATTATCTAATAGCTATTTGTCAATGGTTAATTCTGTAGAGAATAATCGTACAACAGTGTGCAAAATTACGAATTACACTAAATCTGGTTATCCATTTGAAAAAAATATTATTATTAAAACAATTATGGATAATAACACTAGATTTTATCGCATATCTTTACAATATAGTATAAATAACTTAATTGATATTCATGCTTTCAAAAGTTATATAGATATATTATTTGGTAGTTCTGAATCTTTTTTTTCAACCATATTTAAGAGAGAAAATAACAATTATAGACTACTACGCTGTTATACGTTTGATCAAAATTTTTTTGAATATTGTGATAGTATTGAAAATAAATATATACAAGAAATTATAAAAATACCAGGCGGAGAAACAAAAATAATGAATTTAATAGATAAACCTGAATTATTTCACAAAACTTTAACAATTTATTCTAATTACAATATTAATAATATTACATATCATGCCAAAAATATTATTATTTTAAATACAGATAAATCCCCAAATAAAAGTAGTAATTATTTATTTGTAATACATCTAAAAACTTGAAAGTAGTAACAAAATACTACTACTAAATATAAGTCTTCTATCAAATTTTATATTGTTGCTAATATGAGTATTATATGGATTGAAGTATATAATTAGATATATACAAGTATATAAACGCATTGTTAAGCTAATGATATTTAAGTAATATTTTGATAAATTAAACAAATTAAAAAATAATAAAATATATAAAATATATGACATATGTAGTGCCCTCACATATATTTTCTGGTGCCATTTAAGATTTTCACCCATATATTATAATGTATATATTATAATATATGGGTAAATTCAAAAAACCAAACAATAACTATGTCGATGAAATAAACGAACGTATTTCATATAGAAATATTCCGTCACAAACTTTACCACCTATATTTAGTAATAGACCTACATCTACAAAATTTAATAATTTACAAAAAAATAAATTAACAAAAATTAAAAAAAATGAAAAGCAGTCGGAAGACCTATCAAACGTATTTATGCCAATAACTGATTATGGTCCATGGAGTAAGTATGCACAAAATATAGAAACTGAAACTGAACTTAAAATAGCTACTTCCAATTTAGGAGGTGAGGGATCAATATATATTCCATCATCAAAAAGTGATTTATATAATGAAACAAAAATAAATAATACTAATACAATTCGTCCATTGTTGTTTAATACAGAACAATTTAACACCTTTAATCCAAATGTAGGAAATGTAGGAGATAAAATTTTTATGAATCATACAAGACAGCAACTTAAAAATATATTGTAAGGTACAAATAAATGGAGACAAATGAAATAACATTAAATTATTTAACAAACCCTATTTATTTGAAAAAAAATGATAATAAAAATCAACAAAAATACACTGAAGAGGACAAACAATTTTACAAAAAACGTATTATTATGTTAAACAAATTTCTTCTAAAAAGTTCAAATATTAATGATGAACAACTTTTAAAACAACATGACATTTTTGTAAGTGATTGTATTAAATATTTTAAAAAAATAGATAAAGGGGAAATTTTACAACAAGAATATAAAGATTTATCCTATAACAACTTTATTTCCAAAGATATATCATATAATACACAAACTATTAATAATAATTTATTTAAAAAACTTGATAAAAAAACTACACTAGATAACTTTGTGGAAAATAAAACACAAACAAATACACAACTAAATATCCCACCGTTGCAACGTAAAGTTAATTTAAAAGACAAAAAATTTCGCAAAAAGAAAAATATTATTTAATATTATGAATACAATTAAAACATATAATTGTGCTCCAAATAATAAGACAAAAAAAAAGTATTCATGTTATGACGGTAAATCTTTACAAAAATTAAAAAAATGGTGGAATATTAGGCATCCTGACTCCAAAATAAAATCTAAAAAAAGCAAAATTATTTGGAATAATTTGAATCAAAGATTACATTATCTTTGTAGTAACGAACGCTGTTGGTTAAAACAAGAATTTGTAAAAAATAATATAACACCTAAAATGAAATATGATACTTTTACACCCGACGCTCCTATATCCTGGAGTAAAAATATAAATGAATGGTTGAGTAGTACAGACATCCAAAAAATTATGAATCAATATGAAAAAAAATATACACATTTTGAATTTATAGGTCCTTCACCTATTGATTTTGATAAGAAATTATTATATGGTGAATGCGTTTGGAATGAATTATGTAATTTTTCATTAAAAAATTTACTTACAAAAAACAAAACACAAATTGGTATTATATTTAATTTAGATCCACATTACAAGTCTGGTTCACATTGGGTTTCATTATTTGTAAATGTTCCAAAAAAGTATATTCATTATTATGACAGTACCGGCGAAAAACAACCAAAAGAAGTAACATTATTAATGGATAAGATTAAATATCAAGCGAATGTTTTAAATATACATTTAAAACAATACGTTAATAAAACTGAACACCAAATGCATAATACAGAGTGTGGTATGTATTCCTTATATTTTATAATACAAACTCTTGAAGGTAAAGACCCATCGTATTTTACTAATACTAATATCAAAGATAAAGAAATGGAAATTTTACGCAATAAATATTTTTATATAGAATAATATAAAAACGTCTCTTAATTATTTAATATGACTTTTAATTCCATACAAAATAAAGGTTTTTTATGGAACTTAATGTACGAAAATGGTATTTTCAATAACTTACCGCCAGAATTGTTAGAAAATATTAAAAACACATTTGAAAACATTATATTAGAAGTTGATAATATTGATAGTATAACAAATATTCAGGATAAAAATAAAAAAACTCTAATTTTAATGACCGAAAGTATCATTGATATTACTGGAAATAATTTAAAACAACAGCCAGTTACTAATGAAGAACGTATACATGAGAGAAAAGAAACACTAAATACTAACTATAAAAAACATATGGATGATTTTAATAATACAATTAATGTTGATAAACCTGATAATATTGATTTCACAGATTCAAAGGATGAACAAATTGAAAATAACATTGATTCCATATTAGAAAATACTTTAAATCAAAGAAATAGTGATTTAAAACAAGCATATGAAAATATAAAAGAGGAACAAAATATTAAAACATCAACAAATATAGATTTAGTTAACAAAATAAATAATATTGAAAGTAAACTCAACAAATTATTAGAAATTATTGAACCAATTATAAATACAGATTTATTGTCAAAAATACACGAAATTCATAACAAACTTTGTCAATCTACTAATGAATAACTATTCATCTACTAATTAATTATGCAAAAAATTCTATTTTTCCATCTACAACATTACCTACTTGTGTTATTTTGCCATTTACATAATCATCATAATCGTATACTTTTTGTGTATTTTCATCATAAGCATATTTATCTCCTTTAAATGTAATCTCGCGTGCAGTAAACTCAACTTCTGTTTTATTTATTGTTGATGTATCATCTAAATCTTCATTTTCTATTGATGGATATGAAATATATTTTTCTGGACTTGATTCACCAAACGTAAAACATTCTAAACTTCCATCTTTATTATGTATCGAACAGTCCATTGAAGCTGTTTTAACTGCATTGAGTATATCAAAGTTAATTTTTTCTTTGATATTTGAAATTTCATATAATGCTTCATCACTTGTTAATGGTCTACTTGTTGTTTTTCCTCTATCTTGTAGACGTAATTCTATTGCACCATCACTTTCTATTTGTTCTTGTGTAAAAGTCATTAAATACATAAACACATCTACTGTACGATGTTCGATTGGAAGTTCTTGATGACTACATATACGACGTGCACGTCCTATCACTTGTTGTGTTCTTACTGGATGCCAATATGGTTCTATTATATGAACATATCTTACATTTTTTAAAGATATTCCTTCTGCACCTGATGCACTTATCATTAGTGTTTTAATAACATTTCCATACATATTGTTCTCATGATTTGATATGGTTTGGAGTTGCAAAACAATACTAGCAGGTACATAATCCCATGTTCCATTATAAATGTTTCGTATTATTTCTTTTTCTTCTTGAGATTCAGTTCCTGTATATAATGCAAACATTGGTTTTCCTACATCTTCTTCATTAACATCAATACTCCATGTATTTGTTGCACGTGTAATTTTAAATTCTGCAAAACCATTTGCTTCTAATACTAATTTAAGAATCCCAATACCTTCCATTGTTCGAAACTGACTATATATTAGATGTTTTCCTAATAAATCTGAATCAAACAATTTTTCTAATACTTTTGAAAATTTTGGACTGTAATTTTCAAGTGCACTTGCGGTGAAAAATGTTTCTTTATTTGTTTCTAAATATTTGATTGCTTCTTGTATTCTTTCAATATATGACAAATCTTGCATTTCTTCTAATTTTTCATCATCCTCTATACTACCTACTTCTGGTACATAAGCATCCATTTCATTTTCATTAATATTTTCTAATTCATCAATTTCTGTTGCATTATTAGGAAGAGGTCGTTTTATTTCACCTTCTGGAAATACAAAATTACAAAATGCTCTTGAAAATATCCGGTATGTAGATACCGTATCTGCATATATATCATTTGATGATTGTTTCTTTCTTTTTTTTGCATTATTTTTCTCTAACTTACGTTCTTGAATACGGGCCATTTCATAAATACCAAACTGGTACTCACTCATTGGTATTTTTATTACATGGAAATCATCATTTTTATTGTATTGTGGCATTAACGAAAGCATGTCTTTAAAGTATGATGTTAGCCCTAACACACGTCTTCTAAACATATCCATATTTTTTACATTATTTTCTGTATCTATAAAATATGCGTTGAAATCTTTTAACTTATCAGGTAAAACTTTATAAGAGGTTTCTTTAACATTTACTACTTTTATTTTATTATCTTTTAATATCTTTGTTATGTATCTTAGAAAGTCATCATCAGGTATTTCACCTCTTTCTCCATAACGTACTCCATCATATACACCTCTTTTTCCAATATTTACGAATCCAAATGGATTTTTTGTAATTTCTAGTGTTGAATTTGAAACGTTATAATCCATAAAGTCTAATACATTGCCTCCTAATTTACCTGTTGTTATTATTGATTTTAAATATGTTAATGTTACTTTATTTGTACTTTCTATTTTTAATTTAATTGACCATGTTTTTATGTAACCCCGCAATATATTATATAATACCGCTATTTCATTTGGATAATTTATAATTGGTGTTCCTGATAATAGTACTATTTTCACGTTTTCTGCACTCATTAAATGCTCATACATTCTCATTGCAAGTGACTCCGAATTACTTAATTTATTTACAATACGACTTACAAAATTATGCGCTTCATCGATTATTACTATTTTATTATCGAATGGATTTATTGTATTGTTTTGTGTAATACTATCATATTTATTTACACGCATTCCGTTATAATTCCAAAACTCATATTTATTTAAAATCATTTCATTCAATTGTTTATCAAGACTTTTTTTTTGCCTTGTAGTAAGTGTATCAAAATTTGAAATTTTACTCATATTCATAAACCATGCACCCTTTTGTTTTTGAATAAATACATTATCTAATGATAATATTTCAGATAAAGTTAAAATTAAATCTACATTATCGTTTGTTTCTATAAATTCCCAAAATTGATTTTTTTTATAAAATTCATCACCACATTTCTTTAATTCTTCCATATAATTCATACGTAATGATGCTGGTGTCATTACAATTACTTGTCTACTTGTTTTAATCCCTTCGGCTATTGCTATTGATGAGCATGTTTTTCCAGAACCTAATCCATGAAATAATAGTAATCCTCTATATGGTGCATACTGTGATATATATGTTCTTACAATTTCTTGATGTGCCATTAGATTAAATTCATCATTTTGTGATTCACATGTTATTTCAGTATCTTCTGTTTTTTTATATTTTTTATATAGTGAATTAATAAAATTTACAAAAATTTCACGATTATGTAAATAATATTTTGATGATTTTATTTTTATAATTTCTTGTTTTTTTATTCGTTTATCAATAGTTTCATCACCAATTACATCTAACATTTCTGGTTTACGCCCAAATTCTGTCAAATCTTTGATATATTTTTTTTTTTTACTTTTGACTTTTGTTGTATTTTGTATTGTTGCATCTTGTATTGTTGCATCTTGTATTGTTGTATTTACTGATTGACTAACATTACTCAACCCTTTAGATTTTTTAGGTAAATTTTCTTTTTTTGTTATTGGAGTTAATTTATTTTCTACAATACTAAAAGTATTATATTTTTCACGAATGCTAGAATCCTCATTAACTATATCAATCGGTTTTTTTATTATATTTTTTGTTTTTTGTTTTGGTGCTTGTTTTTTTTCTAATATAGCTAAAATATCATCCATATATGATATAAACATATATTTATTATAAATAAATTCTTTATTTACAATGAGTATAAATAAAAGATACTATATATATATATGAATCATACTAATAAAGAAATAAAAAATGATAATGACATTCAAAATATAAATGATTCATTAGTTTTTGACCCATATAATGAAATTAATAAAGAGATTACATTGAATGAAGTTCAATCTATTCTAAATAACTATGGGATTCCACAAAAAATTAATAATATTCAATTATATAAACGGGCATTTGTACATCGCTCATATACTAAACGTCCACATTTAGAAAATGAAAATGCAAATATTGTTATTGTCCCTCAACCTGATAAATGTTTAAAATTAAAAACAAAATCCAATGAAAGATTAGAATTTATTGGGGACGGTGTACTTGAATTAATTACAAAATATTACTTATACCGTAGATACCCAAAGGCTGATGAAGGATTTATGACAGAAAAAAAAATAGCATTAGTCAAAAATGAGCATATTGGTAAACTTGCGTATGAAATGAATTTACATAATTGGATAATAATTTCACGTCATGCTGAAGAAAAAAAAACAAGAACTAATCTTAAAAAATTAGGGTGTTTATTTGAGGCTTTTATTGGTGCTTTGTTTCTGGACTTTAACAAAGTTCTTATTAAAGATGAAGACCAATGGTTTCAAAATGTTTTTGTTACTGGACCCGGTTTTCAAATTGCACAAAAATTTGTAGAAAATATTTTTGAAAAACATGTTGATTTTGTTGAATTAATAAAAACTGATGATAATTACAAAAATATATTGCAAGTTATTATTCAAAAAGAATTAAAAATAACACCAGATTATGTTGAACTTGATTACGATACAGAATCTGGTTATACCATGGGTGTATATATTTGTATTGGAAATACTATTCATAACATGGATGTTATTAATGCAAAAGATATTAGTGAATTTGATGGAATTGAAAGTATTAAAAGTATTACTGAAGAAGTTATCATTTATTTAGGTAGCCATACACATAAAATTAAAAAAAAAGCCGAACAACTTGCATGCAAAAATATTTTAGAAAAGATACATAAATAATTTATTTTCTTTTACTATGTTCTGCTGTATAAACAAATAAAATTATAATAACAATTAATGATCCCACATAAAATATAAATTTCGAAGACACTTTTAATACAAACATTGTTCTGTCCCAATCCCTTATTATTGGTTGTGTACCATTTAGATAAGTTTCTGGAGAAACATCCATTTCTATCGTATAATTCGGTAAATTTAACATACTTTCTTCATACTTACATATACTACACCGTGAAATATTATCCGTGTTTTCACTCCATTCTAGTATGCATTCATGACATATAAAACCTTCTTCTTTACAATTTATACATTTTGATAATTTTGTTTCTTCAAATTGTTCTAAACAACAATAGCACATTTTCATTCTATATTCTTATTACATTAAATGACTTAATAATTTATTTATAATTTATCTTAATGATTATAAAAATAGATATTCGTGAAAACGAATTGTACAATGAATGTATGAAACATACTGAACAGTATTGCAATATTACTATTGAAAAAATATCTATTCCTGTTGGTGATATCATATTATGTGATTCTTCTAATAATGAATTAGCTATAATAGAGCGCAAAACTTTATCTGATTTAGCATGTAGCATTAAAGATGGACGATATGCTGAACAAAGTTTCCGCCTGAATTATTGTGAATTACATAATCATAACATATATTATTTAATAGAAGGTAATCTTGATCATTATAATCAAATTAAAAGTCGTATGGATAAAAATTCAATAATTTCATCTTTTATTACCATATCTTATGCAAAAGGATTTTCACTCCATAAAACCAATAATATTTGTGAAAGTGCTAAATGGGTATTAACCTTTGCCGAAAAAATTCGTAAAAATAAATTGGTATCCCATTATGACTCTAATAAAGATAGTTCCAAAGAAACATATGCAAACGTTTCTTCGCGTGTTAAAAAGGAAAACATAACCACTTCTAATATTGACATAATCATGTTGTCGCAAATTCCATGTGTTAGTACTACAGTTGCTACTGCTATTATTAATAAATATCAAAATATATTTAATTTAATTCAAACACTTAAAACAAATACTAATGAAATATACATTTTAACAACGCAGACTAAAAATGGTAAATTACGTAAAATACCAAAAAATAGTATTGCTAACATACTCAAATATTTGCACATAAGCGAAAATATTTAAATATTTGATTTTATTTTTTTTGCCAATATATTTGACAGTATTATTAATATAATAATCTTTACAATATTATTTTTTGGTTTATGAAAACCTTCCATATCTTTTTCATAAGTTAACATATATTTTACTACTGATGATATTGCCGTTTCCATATAAGATATTGATGGTCTATCTGATCTGGTAAAACAACCTAAAGCAAATAAATTATCTATTTTTCCTTTCATTGGTAAATAATCCATCTTTCCTCTTGTAAATCCCGTATTTGATGAAACCCATGTTTTACCTTGTTTTTTTAAACCAACTGATGTTGTAATATGATATGGTTGGGGTATATTTTCTTTTATTCTTATTTGTCGCAAAGACTCATGTACTATTTCATCTTTTGAACACTCGTTTGGTGCTTTTTCTAAATACTTACTTTTTGTTTCCATGTCTATAATACAACAAGACCATACCGTTTTTACATTTGGATTTTTTGTAAATTCTGTTACCCAATTACTTATCGGCAAAATAATTATACTCCATTCACTTTTACAACTCCAGCACCATTGTTTTGGAAATATAACTTCTTCTGAAAAATGAAGCTGAAAACTAAATCCACTATAATATGTACTTTTGCACCAAATATTCATTTCTTCATATGGTTTCCAATTATTTTTTACCTTGTTGTTACTATTTTTTATAATATTCAATATTCCATTTGACTGTGTACATAAAACTATCTTATTTCCTAATATTTGTTTACTCATACCTGTAACCAAATCTTTACACACAATACCTATTATTTTATTATTTTTTTCTATTAATTTATTAACAATTGTGTTTTTCCTTATTTTAATATCTTTCATTTTACACATTTTTTCTTCAAGAATATTATGCCACTTGTTAGCATCTGTAAACTGTTTAAATTCACCAGTTGCACCTAGTGAACAAAAAAAATCATTTACGTTTGTTTTGTTTGGAACGTCACAAATGGTTATTGATATTATTGTTATTGCATTTTTAGCTTTTTCTGACAAATTAGATTTTTCTAACCATTCATATAATGTTTTTTTTTCGTTTACTATATTATATTTTATTATTCCATTTAAAAATATAATGTAATCTGCTATTGAAAAATTTTCTGTTACAAATTTTATTATTTTATAGTTTGTTTCAAAAAAATTTCCATAAATGCTCCCTAAATCATTTTTTGTTATTCCAATTTCATTCAAAAATTTCTTTGTATTTTTACTGTAACTTAATACTCTCGGTGCATTTTCACTCCAATATTCTTTATCAACCCATTGACTATTCCATGAACCTCCTAATTGTTCATTTTGTTCGATTAACTCTACTTCCACATTATTTTTTGCCAGTATGTAAGCAACTGCCAAACCAGTAGGCCCACCACCAACTATTATATACTTCATTTATAATATCAATATAAAATATAAATACATATTTTATATTATTATTAATGGAGGTAAACAAACATAATAAAACATTTAAAGTTTTTGGTAATTTTAGTCAACTATGGTTTACTAAAAATAGATTCGATAAATGGGAAAATAACACATTTCATATTTTGGATGAATATGCTAATAAAAATCTATCATATATTGATATTGGTGCATGGATTGGGCCAACTGTATTATATGCATCACCTTTGTATAAAAACATTATTTGTTTAGAACCAGATAAAATCGCACTTAGGAGATTGTATAATAATATTAAGGTTAATAATTTCAAAAATATACGTGTTATTGAAAAATGTTTGTCTAATAATAATAATCCAATCCAATTTGGAGGAAATGGTACATGGGGTAATTCAGAATCAACTATTTTAGTATCAAACAAAAATTATGGTAAATGGGGTGGACGATGGGATGAATTTGACAGAACACAATACACCAAAATGACTGATTCTATAACTATTGAAAAATTATTTTCACTTGAAAACTTAGATCCAACCAATGTTTCATTAATAAAAATGGATATTGAAGGTGGGGAATTAATTGTTATTCCTGCTATAAAAAACTTCCTTGAAAAACATAAAATTCCTATTTATATTTCTATTCATTATTGTTTCTTAAAAGATAATCATATTAGTAAAATACTAGATATATTATTTAACATATATAGTATTTGTTATGTTTACGATTCTTTCGGAAATAAACATATTTATAAAAAAAATGATATTATTTGTGAAAAACAAGATTCACTTTTATTTACATGCAATTAACTATTCTATTATAATTATAATTATTTTTTCCTATATAATCTAATATATTTTTTACTACTTCACATTTACCTAACCTTGCATAATGATTGTTTTGTTTTATTACATTTTTAATTACGAATAATGTATTATTTAAATTGTACACATTTTTATGAATTCTAATTAATGTTTTGTGTGCATTTGTTAAATTATATAAGCCTTTTTTATAGTAATTGTTAAATTGTGTAATACGTTGTAGCCTTTCTGTTCTATGCAAAATTGGAGCTTCTGGATATTCGTCACTACTATATTCAGATGAGTTGTGTAAATCTTCATCTGATGAAACAACTATTGGATCTGCATATGTTTTATGTTTTAATGCATTGTTTGACCATTTACCCATTTTATTTTCATTCCAATTTTTAGGACAGGCTATATAATATTCTTCACTTAAAACATATTTTTTAAATCTTAGACTATAAAACCCATATTTTTTGATTTTTTCTCTAAGTGCATTACTATACTCATTGTTTTTTTGTCGTATATCTTTTTCAATATACTCTAATAATAATTTTAACGAAGATTTTGTATTATTCATTTCTACGTATATTAATGTTTATTTTGTTTTCAATTTTACGTTTTTTGTATATTAATGTTTATTTTGTTTTCAATTTTACGTTTGTTTATATATTAATGTTTATTTTATTTTCAAATTTACGTTTGTATTAATAAATAATAATATTTATTTTACGTTTGTATTAATAAATAATAATATTTATTTTAAAATATGTTGTATAAACTAATTGTTTTACTAACTTCTGTATTAAATGTTAATTCTTACACAATTTGTGTTGCCGGAGCATCTAGTGCTTTAGGTAAAGAATTAATTTATCAAGCACTCAATACAAAAAACTATAATGTAATTGCATTAACAAACAATACGGATAATGTTAGAATACCATATAGGGGTGGTGGATTAGATGATTTGTTATTAGATAAAATCGAACATGAAAACATACAATTTTATAATTATACTTCTATTATACCTCATTATGATGCATTAATTTTAACTATGGGTGGTAGTGCATTTGAAACTACAGATTATTCTTTTGATGTTACTAAACATTTATTAGATAATATTTGTTATGGTTGTAAATCGGTTGCATTGGTTAGTGCTTTTGGTGTAGGAAATTCTATTAAAGGTGCTAATTTAGGTATACGTAGTATGAGAAGCTGGTATCTTAAAAATGTATATATTTCAAAGGAAAAACAAGAAAATTTATTAAATAATAATTATTATAATAATGTAAACAAAAAAATTTATAGACCTAAGGTTTTATCTTTTGGTAATACAATTTTTGAATCAACAACAAGAGAAAATTTGGCAAAAGTTATTCTTGATGAATTGTAAATTTGAAATTATATATATTTATATAATGTATGAGTTTATACATCACTATATGGAAGAAGGTCTTGATTTATATATTAGTTGACAACAATTCAGATGATAAATATCGTCAGTTGAATGGATGGCTAGATAATTTGATGATACATTACCTAACTTTATAAAAAATCAGAATAAAAAAGTTTCTTTCATTCATATGGATGCCGACTTATATAGTTCTACAAAATGTATTTT
>CERI01027603.1_pt1 | contig 20424 bp, 20 predicted proteins | sample 350261 | NCBI WGS metagenome assembly CERI01 (sample SAMEA2620979, study PRJEB7988) | marine metagenome | isolation source: saline water (ENVO:00002010), including
AAACCATAATTTATCATTTATAACAAACAACTCTACGAGAGTAGTGATAGACAGCAGCGGTAACGTAGGCATTGGGACGAGTTCGCCTATAAGTCCATTGCACATAAATGTTGGCACAAACCAAAACCTAAGAGTTTTTACCGCAAACAGCGCACCGACAATAGCCTCTCTTAATGATGCCAACAGTGCTTATGCAGCATTAGGATATACAGGTTCTCAACATGAGTTTCGCATTGGCACCTCAGAAACCATGCGCATCGACAGCAGCGGTAACTTGCTGGTGGGTAAAACGAGTGCAAATGCAACTGATGCAGGTATTGTTTTAAACTCAACTGGTAGACTTTGGGCAACAGCATCAGGTGACGATCATATTTTTAACAGAACTTCCTCTGATGGTAGTGTGGTTTCTATTCGCCAAGATGGAATTGAAATAGGAAGTCTTCAAACTAGTGGTAATGATTTTAAAGTTGCAGGTACTGTATCCAACATTGGTGGTATCCAGTTTGGAAACAGCAAAATGATGCCAGTAAAATCAAATAGTTTGGCTAACGATGCCGTTGATCTAGGGTCTAGCTCCTATAAATGGAAGGACGCATATGTCTCTAGAAATATTTATCTTGGAAGTAACATTTACCACGATGGTGACACCGATACTTATATTGGGTTTGCTACTAACCAGATAAATTTATATTGTAATGGATCGCAAGCAGCGTTCTTAAACGACAGTGGTATTTTTATAGGTGATGGCTCACTATCAGAAGATTATGATGCTCTCTCAGGAACAACTCCAACTTGTGACGTAAATAATGGTGGTATGTTTAGCCTTACCATGAGTGGCAACACCACCTTTACTTTTAGCAGTGGGTCAAGCGGCTACAGTCAAGGATTTATCCTCCAACTAACAGGAAATGGTGGTACAGTCACATATCCTAACTCAGTAGATTGGGCAGGGGGTACTGCACCAGATGCACCTGCAAATGGTGAAACCGACATACTTGTTTTTATTACAAGAGACGGTGGAACAACATGGTATGGTGCATTATCTATTGACGCAGCAGGATAAGTATGATAACATAGGAGAAAATTATGGCGACTGAAATTACATGGAATATTCCAACAGTAGAAAGAAATCTTAGTAACGGTGGTATTACTGTTATTCATTGGCGTTGCCAAGGAGTAGACGGAGATCACAGTTGGGATGCTGTAGGATCAACTAGTCACACACCAGATGCAGATGCAGATGGTTTTATTGCTTACGATAGTGTGACAGAAGCAAATTGTATTACATGGGCTAAAGCACAGCTTGATGTAGATGCAGTAGAAGCAGGTGTTACTGCACAAGTTGCAAAGATGGTAACACCAACAACAGCCACAGGACAACCTTGGGCATAATATCTTAACAAAGGAGAAATCAAATGGTAGAGAAACAAACAAAAACCATTACGATCAACGATAAAGAATATACTGAAGATCAACTAACAGATCAACAAAAGGTAATCATCAACCACCTTACTGACCTAGACAGAAAGATAGGATCAACACAGTTTAACCTTGATCAACTTACTGTAGGTAAAAATGCATTTATGAATATGCTAAATGAGTCACTTGAAGAAGAGTCAGATTCTACTGAGGAATAATTAATGCCTAGTGTAAAAAATATGTTAGCGGCTGCAGCAGGTGCAGCAGGGGGTGATCCTTTAAGTGTAGAAGATGTATTCGCAACTCATACATATTATGGGAATGGTGGATCAGGAGGTTTCGCACAGGCTATAAATAATGGCATAGACTTGTCATCAGAAGGCGGCATGGTTTGGGTAAAAAGTAGGGTAGCTAGATCACATACTATGATGGACACTGTTAGAGGAACAAACTCTATAATTGCGCCTGATACAACTGGACAAGCATATTCTGTAGGTCAGTATATTACCTATAACACAAATGGTTTTTCTATCCATAATCAAAACAACGACAATTATAGTAATGAAAACTACTGTAGTTGGACATTTCGCAAAGCCCCTAACTTTTTTGACTGCCTTCAATTCACTGGAAATGGTCAGGATAATAGACAGATCGCCCATTCACTAGGGCAAACGCCAGGTATGATAATAGTATTGAGAACCGACACAGGCGAAGATAAAAGAGTTTGGCATAGAAGTATGGACCCAAGTAGTCCAAGTAATTATCATATGTCGTTAAATAATGACAGCCAACGAACAAACGACAATACTAATTTTGGTAGCCATAGTTCAACTCATTTTGTGGTAAATAATGGTACTACAAATGTTTCAAATGGAACTTATATGGCATACTTGTTTGCCCACAATAATAATGATGGTGGGTTTGGCCCTGATGGTGATAAAGATATTATTAAATGTGGTGCTGTGACGGATGGGTCTTCAGATATTGATCTTGGTTTTGAACCTCAATGGCTGTTTATAAAACCCTATACACAACAATATAATTGGATGATATTTGACTCTGTAAGAGGTTTTTTTACTTACGAGAGTTCTTCAAAGTATTTAAAAGCAAATCTTTCAGATTCAGAAGCTAGTGTAAATATAAACAGACTTGCGTATGGTTTTAATAACGATCTTCTTAACTCATCATACCCTTTTATTTATGTTGCAATTAGAAAAGGCCCACAAAGATTTCCAGACGTAGCAGCAGGGACTGCGCAGACTAATATTTTTAACATAGATACAGGAAGTAGCTCAAGTTTTGCCACACCAACGTTTAGTGCTAACTTCAAACCAGAATTTTTAATGAATAGGGAAAATTTTACTAATAGTGGACAACATCAAAATTTAAGTACTGATTTTTTTCGGGGTCAATATGTTCAATCTGCAAATAATGTAAGTGCGCAAAGTAATAGTTACTACTATATGGATCGTATGAATGGGTGGCATAGAGGCGCCCAACAGAGTGATGATATAGCATGGATGTGGAAAAGAGCGCCTGGATTTTTAGATATTCTAGGATACAAATCTACAAATACTGCAGGTCAAAGAATTAAACATAATTTAGGTGTAATTCCTGAAATGATATGGATAAAAAATTGGTCTAGGACAAGTACGGATTGGGTTGTTTTTCATAAAGATTTAAATGGCGGTACAAATGCCGAAGATTATGTACTTACATTAAATCAATCTTACGCAGAAGCTAATGAACCAACTGTTTTTGGTGGGCATAATTCTTATTACCCTACTGCTGTAGATTTTGAAGTTGGTAAAAACATTAAAAGTTCAGAATATAGTGATAGGTATATGTGTTGGCTATTTGCTTCATTAGATGGCATTTCAAAAGTTGGGTCTTACACAGGCAACGGTGGAACTGGAAATACTGGCAATACACAAGACATAGATTGTGGATTTTCTAATGGTGCTAGATTTGTAATGATTAAACCAAGAAATGCAAATGACAGTTGGTTATACTTTGACAATCTAAGAGGTATTGTTGCAGGGAATGATCCTTACATGATATTTAATGATACTCAAACACAAATATCTAATAGTGATGAGATAGACCCACTAAGTTCTGGATTTACAGTTGTACAGCGAGCAAATGGTTATACCAATCTTACTGGCAGAGAATACATATTTTGGGCAATTGCAGCGTAATTAAGCTCATGAGAAAGGATCAATCAAATGAGTGAATATAGAGATAGAACATCAGGTAAAGTAATGTCAAAAGAAGAAGTGAAAGCTTCTGCGCCTAACATAAGCCCTACAAAAGTTTGGAATAATTTTACCTTTGACGCTTACAATGTTGACCCTATTCTTCCTGCGCCAAAGCCGACTGATGGAATTGGACAATATCAATTTGTAACTCGTAATGGTGCAGTACAAGATGCCAAAGATAACTGGGTTGAAGCTTGGGAAATCAGAGACATGTTTGCTGATACCACAGATGAAGATGGTAAGAAAACCACTAAGTCAGAACATGAAAAAGCATACCAAACACAGCTAGACACAAATGCAGCAAGTAATAATCGTAGCCAACGTGATAACTTATTACAAGAAACTGATTGGTGGGCAGTATCAGACCGTACTATGTCTTCTGAGCAAACGGCTTATCGTAAAGCATTACGTGATATAACTACACATTCTAATTGGCCTCACCTAGAAAATGGTGATTGGCCTGCAAAGCCGTAGGTAAATTATGAGTGACATCAAACTAACCCCAGAAGAGATAGAGACAATGCTAGACAACGCAGCTAGGCGTGGTGCTAAAGAGGCACTCCGTTCTATTGGGTTACTTGATGATGCTGCTGCTAGAGATATTATAGAAATGAGAAGTTTACTGGAGGCATGGCGTGACACACGTAAGTCTGTTTGGTCAACTGTAGTTAAATTAACCACTGTCGCACTGCTGACATTTATTGCAGGTGCAGTGTGGATGACAATGGGAAAGTAAAGGTATAAGATATGGCAGGAACAAAGTATTTAAAAACAGAAGGAGCTTTAACTTATACTGCTCTAAACATAAATAGTCTTGATGCAGAAAATCAACAGGCAATTAGAGAAAGTGATAGGCACACTGTTAATGCTGATGGAACAATTTCATTTACAGACTCTGATGGATCAGAACAACTTGTACCAGTAAGCACTAGTAACGCAACTGTAGACCTATCTAATATTTCTAGTGATGTATTACAAAAAGCTGCTGATATATCTTATCTTGCACAAAACACTGGTGTGTTAACATCAGATATGAATGCTGTTTATACTAGTCTTGGAATTGATCCGAACGATACTCAAGCTCATGTTATAAAAGATGCTATACTTAAATCTGCAGGTTATAACCCAGGAGAACAAGCAGCATTTTATGGTAATAATTCTGCAGTAGACGTAGGTGCTCAAATTCTTTCAGAACGTTGGCAAAATGCCCCAACTGATGAAGAAATAGAAGCAGCAGGGCTTGATCCTAATGAAGTCTCTGTAGTTAATAGTAACGCAGCAAATGCTTTTTATCTTGAACAAGAGCTAGCTAATAGAGGTATTAATTCAAATCAAACAGCAGGTAGAATAGGTTCTGGTGCAGGTTTTGGTGGTGGTAATTTAAGCCCGTTAGGTATGACAGGTGCTACAAGTGTTGAAGATGTTAGAACTCTACATGATGCAAATAAAGCACAATATGGTGCAGATAACCCTAACTTTTTAACTTCTGATCAACAGTTAGATATGTTTGAGTGGGATCTATTAAAGAAAAAAGAAGAAGAGTCTACTGGAACTAGCACTACCCCTGCAGCTACAGGTCTTACGCCAAGTGGTGCTGTTGGTACAGGAGGATCTGGAGGAGTATCTGGAGGTTTTACTACAAGTTCAGGTGGATACAATATTCCAGCTTCAGGAATTACTCCTGGTCTAACACCGTCTTTAGTTTCATCAGGTGCTTCTGGAACATATCAAGTACCTGCACAAACATTTAATCAAAATATTACTGATCAAGTTACAGATTTTCAAGGTAGAGATCAGTCACAGTATTTTCAACCACAAACAATGGCTGAAAAACAAGCTGCAGGTCAAGATACAGCTGCATATGCAATCAGCCAAAAACTATATCGTAATCCGAATACTGGTCATCAGTTGTTTATAGCTTTTCAAGGTGAACAACCTTTAGCACCAATCCCTGCAGGTTACTACGAAGTAAATCAGTCTACAGGAACTTTTGGGCAATCTTCTAATGTGTTTAATCCTGTTACTGCAGGTGGTAATACTTTTACTGCTGCAGGAGCTTCTCAAGGTATGTATGTACAAGGGTTTGATGGTGCAGGTTATGTTGAAGGTCACACCAGTCATCCAGACGGAACTCCTCACACACCTGAAGAAGAAGGTTCAGGTGTAGTAAATCCTTTTGATCCATCTAATATTTATGGTACAACCAGTTTTACAGATCCTGTTACTGGTCAAGTAGTGACACAAGACCCTTATGAGTATCAACAAACAAAATTAAATAAAGTTGCACAAGCTACTATAAACCCTGCTACAGCTGTTACAATGCCTGGTGTTTCTACTATGGCAGAGCTTGGATATGTTTATAATACAGATGGAAGCATAAAAACAGATCCTGCTACTGGTCAACCTATGACTAAAGAACTTATGCCAGGAACTGTTCTTGAATCTACTGCAGGTCAAGCTTCTGGTCTTGCTCCTGTTATTGGTAAAAGACAGGCTACAGATGCAGAAGGCAAACTTCTGTTTGGTGCTGATGGTCAACCTGTTATGGTTGGTGCTGATATAGCACAAGTTACTGGTGTTACACAAGCTAAAGGTCCAGGTCAAGCTGCTGTTTATGATGCTGAAGGTAATCTTGTTTCAGCTGAAGTTCCTGTTCCAGGTACATCTACAGCTGGATTAACTACAGCTACTGGAGATATTTCTAGAACACTTGAAGGTGGTACAACCACTGATTATACAGGGATGGCAGCATCTGTTGAGGGAGCTACTTGGGATGCAGCTACAGGAACATTTAAAGTAGGAGATCAAAATCTTACTCCAGATCAGTTTATTGCAGCTAATAATATTAATGTAGGTGATTATATGACTACCACAGGTGGTCTGCAAGCTGTTACATCTACAGGTCCAACAAAAACAATAGATGCTGCAAAGATGCAGAAACAAAAGGTAGACCCTGTTACTGGTCAACCTATGTTTACTGTTGATGCAGAAGGCAATCAAGTTCCTGTAATGGAATCTGCTACATCTGTATCTGGTATTGATGCTGCTACAGGTACTGCAACTGAAGTTGGTGTTAGGCAAAAAGCTGATCCTGAAACAGGTGAGCTTATGTTTGATGCTCAAGGTAATCCTATTATGGAAAGGGTTTTACCAAAAAGAACTTTACAAGAACAAGTAGTAGATCCTGTTACTGGTGAAGTTATACAGCAGGGTGAACTTATTAGTGGCACTGGTGTAGATCAGACTAAAGTAGATGCAGCTTTTGGTACTGGTGAGGTAGCTGCTGCATCTGTACAGGATGAATTATCAGGTCTTATGGCACAGTTTGAAGGTGGTGATACACCTGCTTGGGCTGCAGGGTCTATGAGAAAAGCTACACAGATGCTTGCAGCTAGAGGTCTTGGTGCTTCGTCTTTAGCAGGTCAAGCTGTCATACAGGCAGCAATGGAAGCTGCACTACCTATAGCTCAAATAGATGCAGGTAACAAACAGCAGATGGCTCTGTTTAAAGCAGAACAGAGATCTAAATTTTTAGGTATGGAGTTTGACCAAGCATTTCAAGCTAAAGTTATGAATGCTTCTAGAGTATCTGAAATAGCCAATATGAACTTTAATGCAGAGCAACAAGTAGCACTAGAAAACTCTAGGGCAGCAAACACTATGAATTTAGCTAACTTAAGTAATAAACAAGCTAAAGTAATGGCTGAAGCTGCTGCTTTGTCGCAGATGGATATGGCTAATCTATCAAATGAACAACAAGCAAGAATACAAAATGCCCAAAACTTTTTGCAAATTGACATGGCTAACATGTCTAATGAGCAATCTACAGCATTGTTTAAAGCTCAGTCAGTTACAAACTCTATGCTTAGTGATGTTGCTCAAGCCAATGCCACTGCTCAGTTTAATGCTACGAGTGAGAATCAGGCTACTCAATTCTTTTCAAACTTATCAGCTCAAGTTTCACAGTTTAATGCAGCACAACAAAATGCTATAAATCAATTTAATGCTGAAGAAGCAAACTCAGTATTAGAGTTTAATGCGGCATTACAAAATCAAAGAGAAATGTTTAATGCACAAAACTATTTAGTTGTAGCTCAAGCTAATGCTAAATGGCGGCAAGATATAAACACTTCAAATACTGCAGCACAAAACGTAGCTAATTTAACTTATGCAAAAGAGGTAAATAATTTAACTAACAAAGCTCTTGACGATTTTTGGCAAAAAGAAAGAGATACTATGTCTTATATATTTGCACAATCTGAAAGTGCTATGGATAGATCTTTAAAAGTATTACTTGGGGATCAAAGTATGGAAGAATTAAGGGAGCAATTAGGCTTCTTAAATGATAGAGCTAAATCTTCATTTTTTAGTAGGCTTATACTAGGGGATGCATCTGTAACAGATATATTTAAGTTGACTCAAACAACAGCAGATGAGGATTAAAAATGACTGATACACCGAACAAAACAAAACAAGATTTATATATACAAAATTTAAGAAGAAATCCAGCTACAGCTAGAAGTCCTTCAGATGGTCTTATGGGAGAACTTCCAACTTCTGTACCAAAAAGTGGACTTAGTGTCTATCAGAGTAGTAGAGATGTTATAGAAGCTGCTTTAGGGGATTTAATTAATTATATGCCAAATAACTCTGCAGGTGATACAGCACAAAGAATTTATGATGAAAAACTTATGAGTAGGGAAAACTCTTCTAGAGCTTTAACTGATATAGATGACAGCCCTATAAGATTAGATGATGCTAATCTTAAGCAAGCTGTAGAGGATGCTTTAGACGAGGTTAGAGAAAGTGAAAGTCTCGTAACTAGACCTGTAATAAGTCCTATATCACCACTAACTTTTGATCCTGAAACTGATATAGATAGGGCAGTAAACTCATTAAAATTTTTAGAGAGTGGTGGTAAGAAAAATCCCTATGAAACAAAGGGTAAAAAGGTTACTAAAGGGCAGTATAAAGGAGAACAAGCAGTAGGTGCTTATGGAGTAATGGAAAGTAATGTACCTATATTTACCAAAGAATATTACGGTAAGGAGTTAACTGTAGAACAATTTATTAACAGCCCTAAAGCTCAAGATGAAGTAGCTAAAGAATTTATCTTGCAAAACTATGAGAAGTATGGTAATCTTGAAGATGCAATATCTACATGGTTTACTGGAGACCCTTTAGACCAAGCTATAGCTCGTAAAGCAGATGATGGCAGTATAGATGTAAATGAGTATATGATTAGGTTTAATCGTAAATTTAATCCAGAGTAGGAAATAATAAAATGATTTTTGATAGAACACCCCCAGGATATTCTTTAACACAAGAACCAAAAGGTGCTCCTTTTGAACATCCACCTGAGATTAGTGACCCTGTAGAGGCCGCTAGGTATCATTTAGGTAGATTAAGTGAGCCAGATTTAGTTGAAGATGCCTTGTTTTTTCTTGAAGAAGGTGTACCAATAGCTGTACTTGTCCAAGGCATACTTCGTGGAGCTGTAATGCAGGGTATGCATAGTGTAGATGTCAGTCTTATTATTGCTCCAATTTTACATGAACACATTAAACAGTTAGCCGATCTTTCTGAAACCCCTTATGAAGAGGGTTTAGATGATCCTAAAGCTGCTGCTGCAATTAAGTATCAAAGAAATGTTTCTCGTGCAAGAGCACAGTTAAAGAAGCTGGATATAAAACCAGAAAAAATTATTGAGGGTCTAGATAATGAATCTATGATAGTAGGTGAAGATACTTCAGAACCTGAAGAAGAGTCTGAAGATCCAGTTATGGAAATGTTAGAAGAAAATATGGACGAAGTAAAAAAAGAAAAACCTATGGGTTTAATGTCTAGAGAGGTTGCATAATGGCACTTAATTTTGCTGGACTTGAAGATAGAGAAGTACAAAAAGATAAGCAAAAAAATGCACTTGAGGTGCAATTAGCTTCAAATAAGGAATGGGATCGTAGGCAATTACAAACTTCACGTATGGGCCTTAAAAATAAACTTGTAGAAATGGCTCTAGAAAGGTCTTTTATTGGAACTAACGGTATGGTTAGTGGTAACGGTAAAGATAGTGAAACTGGTATGACTAATTTTGAAGCCAGAGAAGCTCTCATAAGAAACTATAAGGTTGAAAATGACAAGGGAGAAATGGTTGATGATGATAAATTTTTAGCAGCTATTTCAAGAATTGATGGAACAAAAGATCCTCAAGGTTTTATAAAATTATATAGGGTTCTTAACCCTTATATAACTGCTATGAAAAAAGATAGCATGGATAGAACTTTTATGGGGGACGAGGTAAGAAGAGGGGTTATAGACTTAGTGAACAGAGCTTCAATTGTTGGCCCTGATCTTGATAGACCTGGCAAAATTATAGCTAATATTGAAGATAATATATTAAAGTCTAAATTAGATGAACGTACAAAACGAATGTTGCAGACGGGAATACCGACTGAGGGTAGTTTTAACATTACAGAGGAACTTATTTATGCTAATAAACCTAAAGTAGAAGAGATAACTGAGTTTGAAAATTTTGTAATTAGACCCGTAAGATCTCGTGCAGAGGCAGAGAAAATGAAAATACTTTCACTGGTGGGTGAGTTTGCTCAATCAGAAGAAAAAGAAATAATGGGTCCAGATGGTAAGCCGCTTACTGAAGAAGAAAAAACTGAATTACAGGCATGGTATAATAAAAGACTTGGTGATATAACTCGTGCCATAGACTTTGCTGAAAAAGAAAAAAATCCTGGACTTCTAGCTGGTTTATATTCTAGTCAATTTCTTTATAAAGCTCAAGATTTTTATGGCAATATGGACAGAGCCAAAGAACTTATTAACCCTGCTATTTTAAATTCTGGAAAAACGCCTATATTTGTTCCAAATGAAAAAACAGCTGTTATACTAAAGAACGCAGGGATATTACTTCCAGGTGATATTCTTTATCTAATAGATATAAAACAACAAAAACAAATACCTAAACAATAATTAAAGGTTTAGTATGGATAATATACCCCAAATAGATTTTAATAATTTAGACAAGATACCTATGCTTGGAGAAACTACACCTGAAGAAGAAGTTCATAACTTCTTAGAAGGATCTCCTATACCTGATCTAGAAATAAAATCTAATGTAGAAAAAGTTCCTGAGATAAGTTTATCTACACCAATAGATAATATTGCTGAGGTAGAGTTTAAACTGGATGCACTTGCTTCTGGGAAAAACAACGAAAGCCTAGTGTATCTTGACTCCATATTCGAAGAGTATGGTAATAAGGATATGACTAAAGAAATGATACTGGCTGACGATAGGCTAGTGCAAGTTATGCGTGATGCCTTAACAGCTAGAAGAAGTCCTGGCTTTGGTAAAGCATTAGGTAGAACTCTTACTTATGGTTTAGGTGGTGACGTTGGTGGGCAAAAGACTGGTCTACGTGCAATAAGTGGTTTTACCAGTTATCAAGATATGCCAAAAGAAGAATTGTTTGACACTTTTACAGCGTATCAAAGATCTTTATTAGGTGGTAATACTGTAACTACTGTTAATGAAGTTGTGTATGGTATGCAGGTAAAGGATACACCTGAAGCACAAAAATTAAAAGCTGGTTACGATTTGTTTGAACAATACCCAAACTTATTTACAGGTGTTGTGGGCGGAGACGTTGGCTTTAAAGATTTTAGTGATGGCATATATACTTATGGTCGTGATGCTGTTTGGGATGTATCAACTCCCCTGTCGTATGGTATAGGAAAGTTACTTACATGGGGTGCATCTAAAGCTGCTTCATTTGGTGTAAAAAGTTTATTTAGTGGGGCTATGAAGTCGGGTAAAAAAGCAGGTGTACCTAAAGACACTGTTATTAGAAACATCGGTAGAGCTATGAAGAACTCTATGCCGTATGCAACAGCCGATACAGCATTAGCAGTTGGTGTAGATGTCTTGTACCAAAACAACAGGATAAATCTTGGTGTAGTAGATGAGTACAGGTATGCAGATACTTTGCTTGCAGGTTTAGGTGGTATGACTGTCTATCCAATACTGGCAGGTACTGGTGCTAGTATAAAAGAGTTTAGAAAAAGTAAATATGCACCACAGTGGTTAAGCTATACTAAGTTTAATGAAGTTGCTGTTAAAGAAGGACTTGAAGCTGCTGAAAAGAACTTAATGAAAACAGTTAAAGAAAAAGTAGACTTTAAGTTTGTAGATAATTTATTTGGTACAATATCTGGAAGTAAGCAAAACTTTTTAGCTTGGCAAGAATTACTAGATAAATCAAAAGGATTAATAAACAGAAGAAAAGAGAGTTACACTGATAACGAAGTAACAGATTCTTTTTTTAGATATTTGTTTGCAGGTAATCCTGAGACTGGCGTCAAAGGTTATGGACAAGTACTGCAAGAAAATGGTATGGTAAATGATCTACCTGCTTTAATTAGAAAATACGGTAACGAGACAGCAGTGCAAGCTCAAACTCTAGGTTGGTTATCTGACAACACTGTAAGAAAAATGGTGAATAAGTTTGAAACTGATACTGGTTTAAAACTAAGATTTATAGATGAAGAAGGTAACATTGTTCAAGGTAGTAAAGCTACAGCTAAAAGCTTACAGTCTCATTATGCCAAAATGGTAAGCACAGGTGCTAGAAACACTCAGATAGTACAGACTGTTCACAACGCCATGTCAGGTGGGGCTGATATAGGTGATGCTATTCGAGGTGGTGTTAAGGTTGGAGATGAGGTAGCAAACCCTAGACGATTTAGGTACACACTATCTTTATACAAAAGACTTATGACATCTCACCTATCAACTACAGGTGCTAACGTAAAAGGTTTTGCCGCAGTAACTTCTTTAAATACTATAACTGACTTTGCAATGGCTGCTATGGAGTTAAGTCAGTCAGGTATGTATAAGGTTTTAGGTAACTCAGAAAAAGCACAAGAATACTACAACAAATCTTACGGATCTTTTTTTGGAGGTTTAAGACGTGGCTTTGATGTACTGTCTCCAGATATACCAATGGAGTATGCTGATAAAATCTTAGCACTTAACCCACAAGCAAAGTCAGATTTATTTAGAGATATTGCAGGTGATGGTGGTATAAGAGATGCACTTGCTGATTTTGATTTAGATAAGATTACTTACAAAGATGGTATGTTTGAAGGTGCAGAAGATGTTGAAAAACTTGCTTGGAAAATTATTGACAGTGGAACAAAAGGTGCTCAAACAGTCACACTTGTAAGACTACAAGACGAGCTTACAAAAAGATTTGCATTTGGTGTTAATATGAACCAACAGATCATGAGAAAATATGGTATGACTTCTGACGAGTTCTTTTCTAGTAAGAATGCACAGTGGTCTGCAACTGAAATGGCAACTGATAAATTTCAAAATGATGTAATTGGTACAGCACTAAACAGAACAATGAGAGAAACTGCATCTACTAACTGGTCAAAGTATGAAAGTCAGACTAACAATTGGTTTAGAGGTTTAGCAAAATATATAGAAAAAGCTACAAACGAAACACCTGTTGGTTACGTATTTCCATTTGGCAGTTTTTTAAATACTACATTAGCTACGTTTGGTGATTATAGCGGCATTAATGCAGTAAGATATTATCAAAGAAAAGGATTAGGTTTAGAGTTAGATCCAACTACAGGTCAAGATTTAAAAGAAGCTACTGCTAAGATGCTTGTAGGTTACAGTACAGTTGCAGCTTTTATGTACGGAGAAAATGGGGCTTACGATAAAATAGATTCTGGACTGCCTCCTCAAGCTAAACAACTCCCAGATGGTAGTATAAGAGATCAAACTTTTGATTGGCCTATATCAACATTTAATACTACTGCAGCTATTTTTGCCAGAGGTTTAGATGGGAGTATGGACATAAGAGACTTTGATAGCTCAAAAGTTCCTCCAGAATTAGTGAAAGAGTTAGAATTACAACTGTATGGACAGATGTTTAGAGATCTAGATGATGCCCAAAAAGGTATTAAAGTGTGGGCTGAAGACATTTATAATGCATTAGTAGAAGATAAAGATATACCTGAAGCAGCATGGAATGTTGTAAAACCAGCAGCAGCTCAGTTTGTAAATGGTGCTACAAGACCTTTAGATCCTATCAATCAAATATACGGAGTTTTAAGTGATGCTAATATGAAACCTGACCTACGTCAAGGTCCAGAAACTCTTAATCAAATGCTAAAATATGTAGATGCCTTAACAGGCACTTCAGAAGATTTACCAATAAGAGCAACACCTCTTAGAGGTAATAAGTATGTGCCTAATATATCTAAACAAATGCTTGGTGCAAGGGAAATGCCTTTTCCAGAGTTAATAGAACAAATGCATAACAAAGCAGAAGTAGATCATTGGGCAGCTATAAAATGGAATGGACCCGCTGAAGTAAAAAATGTTATGGATACTTTAGCAGCACCATATTTTCAAGCAGCTGCATATCAAGCACTACAGGCAAATCCTAATTATAATAATATGAGTCTTGAAGAACAAAGAAAAGTATTAGATACTATAAAACAAACAGTAAGGGCAAATGTAATTCAAACTATGGAAGTAGCAGTACCTGCACAGTTAAACTTTGTAAGAATACTTTCTGGTAAAAATAAAGCTCAAGTAAAAAAAGTTATGAAGATAATGGGAGTTGAGGGGGAGTTAGAAGACATTCTCAAAAAAGATGATGCATTAAATATCTTACAGAAAATAAAACTGTATGTTGATAACTACGATGACATATTCTTAAATGAGATTAAAGACTTCTAAAAGCAACAAGGGGGGCCATTCGGTCCCCCTCTTTTTATGTATCATCCTCTAACATATAGTCTGCCCAATCAAACGATGCCTTTTTAATTTCTTCCATTCGCCAAGTCTGTCTACCTGCTGCAATAAAACCACCCATAGCTTGACCTGCTAAATATAATCTAGGTGATAGCTCCTTGACAGTCGAAGGCTTACGTTTTTGTTTAGCAAACTTTTTAGCTTCTTCTTCGAGACTCTTTGTCAAGTACTTGCTCCTTGTTTTTGAAGTAGGCTTTGTTAAAGCCAAACTCCCAGTCCCTATGATCCTTACTGTTTTGAACATAGGGATTAACTAAGTTTCCTACTAGGAAACCTCTATAGCCTTGATTGAAAGGTTTAGCTACTTTCGCTTTTGTAGTTGGACCAGTGCGCTTAAATACCATTGTGCTTTCTCCAAATCTTGAACGCCATTTTTATATCGCCATCTGTGAAGGTACTTTGCAATATTACCTCTATAGTAACCTATTAACTCCTCATCTGTCAAGAAGTCTTCTATATATTTTATACATTCTATCGTACCTTGACCGTAGTGTTGAGGCTTACTCACTGGATCATAGTCATTACCTATAGTCAAAGTAGATAAAGCATCATCAAGATTTATCATAATATTATTAACTCCGCATCTGTAAATGGAATGTGAAAGAATAGTTCACCTTTTCTAATGTATCTACCTTTAGCTTCTTTAAGACTTTCTTTAGTTAGTAGGTAGTCTCGAATACGCCAAGCTTGTTTTAGATCTTTACGAAAGACATAGAAGTTTAGTACACCGTTTTCACCCTGATACTTGTCAAGTAGTCGTTGCTTACGTTCTGGTATTCTAATCTCCTTCCAATGCTCAGGCCAATCACCATCCCAAGCTACCTTAACTTCAGCTTCATTAAAGTAAGTAAATCCATGCTTCTGAGAAATAACATCTACATGGTAATTTTCTTCTGTGTTGACTAGCACATGACCCTTCTTCAAAAGGTATGCTACAAGAGCATCCTTAGCTTTAGTGTCATAGGCTTCGTATAAGGCACGATTAAATTGTTTTCTAACTGGTGGCATATATTATGCTCCTATATCTACGATTTCACAAACATCACCAGTACAAGCAAAAGTCTGACTGCTTGCAGTAGTGTCTTCTTTTTCATACTCTGAAAGCTTTGCCCAGTCAATACTTTTCGGCATTACTTTAGATAATTTTTTAAAGTCGTCTTTTGTGCACCACTGGTAAGGAGCTTGTTGATAAGTATGCTCGTTGTAAGGCAAGAAGCTTACCCCAGACATCTCATCAAAGTGCTCGTAAACAAATGCACCTACTTCAAACCATTCATCCTTTCTTACATTAATTGTTACACTTGGTTTATGCTCACACCAATGTCTTTGATACATCAGCCATGTATTTAGTTGTTCAATAGCTGAGACATTGTCAGTGACTATTGCTCCTTGAGGAGCTTTAACTGGAAAAGAAAATACAGTTGTTTGATCAGGCTTCATAAAGTCAGCTTCACTTGGAATACCTTGATCTTTCATAAACTGTGTCAATGGATCTTTGTTATCACCTCTTACAGTCCTTATGTAATGTGGTGAATGCCTTGGGTGTATACCCGATGCAGAGTCAACTAATTGTGATACAGTCCCACTTGGTTTGACACAGGTAATTGCTGCTGAGTGTGGAATGCCAAGGCGGTCAGCCCAATCAGCGTTAGTACGAACAGCAACTTCTCGTAGATATTCGAGAGTCTTCTCCAATCCTTTGTTCTTAATTGTTAGTAGCTGATTGTCCATTATCCCTGTGAGAGACACACCGAGCAATCGTTCTTCTTCTGTATTTCGGTTCCACACCTTTCGCAGATATGGGAACTTGGTGTACGTGCTTTGGATCGTCCCAAGTATTGTGGCACATCTGACCTTTCGTTCCAAGTCATCCACCGTGTCCGTGGCTCGTACCACAACTTCCGTAAGATTGCAGAACTGATATGGACGTAAGATAATCTCACTACAAGGGTTAGTTCCGAACTCAAAGTCAGGATCACGTCTACCATTCTTTGCAGCTTGTTTCTTAGATGCTTCCCTGTTAAATACACCACGTTCTCCACTTCCTGATTCTACCAGTGCCATCCATTCTCTCATAAATGATACACTGTCTGGTTTCTCTGTATAAGAGACAGAGTTGTTTGCTAAAGCTCTTTGTGGGTTGTTGTCCCACCAGTTACCTGATTTAGCATGACGCATTCTGTCATCTGACAAATTAGATAAACTTATCATTGCAGATCTACGCACACCACCTACTACGACAACCTCACCAATCTTACACATCAGATCGTGACACTCAATTGATGATAACCTACGTCCTTGTGCCTCCTTAAATATGCTCACTGAAAAGTTGAATAGGTCAACCAGTGGTGCAGGGCCAGATGCTCTACCGCCAAAGGTTTTAAGTCTTGCACCTGCAGGACGAACTTTAGAGACATCCCACTTAGGAATCTCACCTGCCCATAAGAGAGCTAGCACTTGTCTGAACGCCTTAGCCCACCCCTCCTTGCTGTCCTTTACCACAATGGTAGTCTCACTCTCGAACAATTCAGGTACTTCGGGAAGCTTGCTAATGAACTGCCTCTCGACACTGAAGCCGACACCAGTACCACAGAGCAAGATAAACATAGCCTCATCGAAGGACTTAGGGTCGTCTACGGGTAAGTAACTGCAGTTATATCCTGCTGTATTATCCCTTTCTAAAGCTGGACCTGCAGTCATCATGGCTCGCATAGAAGGCATGACTTCTAGTCCCAGTATAGATTCCCTTATCTCATTGTAAGTGTCGTGATCTATGTCGTAGCCCACAACGTTGCCCATGTAGCGGTCAACTGTCTCTGACCAAGACTCTCGTCTTCCTTCGTCTTCAAGCCAACGAGCATACCGTGAGGTGTGTATAAAGGCTTGGTAATCAGTTGGTAAATAGTTATTCATCTGTTGTCTCCCGATCCAGATAGTACACCACGTTTCTTTCTATCTTCTAGCTTACTAAGATTAGCACGAGCTACGTCATTCATATTTACATTTAAATCTCTGCACAATGCGGCAATGTACCACAAGCAATCACCAATCTCATCAGCTATAGCCTTACGATCAAAGTCACCATCACGTAAGATCTTTTTTACTTTGTTTGCAACTTCACCTGCTTCAGCAGCTAGGCCAAGTGCAGGATATATAACAGCATGTTTACTGCTGTAGATAGCAGTATCAGCCGCTTGCTTTTGATAGTCTTCCATGTCTAAAGAGTTGTAGTATTTAAAAGCTTCTATATCAGTTTCATTTATCACGTCTTACCTCACATTCTTCTATTACAATATCATCTATGTCATACAAACTAGCCTGTACTAGTTCCATAATTACATCCGAATTGTTGCCAAATGTTTCTAAAAAGTTCGCATCTGGATCAACTATTATCTTCAAAGTTATTTCAAACTCCATCGGAAAGACCCCTAGTTATACCCAGAATCATCTGGCATGTCAACAACTAATGGTTCAATACTTTTCATAAAATGCTTTTTCCATTCATAAGCAGAATCAAAGTCTTCAAACCAAAAATTATCTTCACCCATGACACCATCTATCTCTGACTTACAAACTAAAAAGTAGTTAGAATCTAATGGTATATCATCATCTTCAATTTCTTCTACTGCTATTGGACCTTCCATAACACCCCACACTTTTACCTTCATATTATTTCCAATTTTTTAATAAGTCCATATAGTGCTCAAGACTTATCATTGTTATCCAGGACTTTCTATCAGCTCGAAAGAACACTACTGGTTCACCTTTACCATGTTTACTGGCTTGTTCCATATAGTCATAGGCAGTTTTCATACCAGACTTTCTACGTTTAACTTCGATAGTTATTGGTAGCTTTTTTCTAGCTGCAGGAGATAGTTGAATATCCTCACCTGTGTCTCCCATAGTTGTGGACTTGATGTCATCTTCTTCAAACTCTGGAAATGTTTCCAACAGTCTGTCTCTGATTTCATTCTGACCAGTTCTACCTTTTGCTTTAGCTGCTCTTGACATGATTGATTATAACCAAGGAGGTTTTTCCATAACGGTATAGTCACCCCAGTCTGTACCATAGTCAGATTCTTTCTCTGCCTTTGCAATAGTAGCTAGAGTTTTATGTAGATGCTTCATACCCCAATGCATAATCTCATTACCCATAACATGTAGGTGAGAAACATACGGTGCAGTTTTTTCACAAGCTATAAAAGAAAACTTCTTTATATCATACCCTGCTAATTTACAAGTGTAAACATAGTGAGCACCTTGTATAAAATATCCATACTTTATACACTCTTTTAAGAAACCTTTAGGGCTAGCATCCTGTGTTGTCTTAACATCAAAAACTGTTTGTTCTGATTCTAACATTAGATCGGGTCTTGTCTTTAGCATAAGACCTGAGATAGGATCTTGTGCAAAGATACTTACTTCATTTAATCTCTCTGGATGATTAAGATAAGATGCACAGACTTTATTCTCTAATGCACCTCTAGTTATACAGTTAGCTACGTTGTATTCTACCTCTGTTAGAAGTATTTGATCTTCAGTAAGTTTCTCTTTTAAAGATTTAAAAGCAACACTAGATTTAGTCTTTGGGCCTTTTACGACTAGATTACGTTCTTTCTCTAAGAGATTGGCGTGTACTGCACTTCCCATTGCAAAAGCAGGATTGTTTGCATTACGCTTTTCACCTTTCCAATGTGCTAGTGATTTCTTATACACAGCTTTAACTGCACTGGAAGATATACCATCTGTCATGTGGTAATCTTGGTTAGACATATTTGCTATTATTTTTTTCATTCTATATCCTTAAAAGGTAGCCCCCCGAAGAGGGCTACTAGTTGTTTTTGGAGGAGGTTAAAACAACACTTCGCTTTGTTTTTCTGATTCAACAACAGGTGGTGGCGAAGCTTCATCCCCTGTTGTATCTGCTACATACTTAACATGGTCAAGTACTTTAACTTTGTCTAGTCGTGTACCGACTATATTTTTCATCTTTGTGTCGTAAACAGACAAAAAGACTTCTACAGTAGATCCGTTACCAATAATGCCATCGGTATCGAGATCCCAATTGCTACCGTCACTATGGACAACAGCAGGCGCACCACTGTCCCAATCCCTGCCTGTATCATATTTCCTCACAAACTTTACTTTAATTCCTCGACCTTCTGAGTCTGGTGATCCACGTTTAATTGAACGTGAGTCTTTTAAAGTTTGCATGTTGTCATCATCTAGAATGACATCAATAGTACAAGCACCATCACAGTCCTCGTAAGCTCCGTCAAAACCTTTCATATCACGATTTTGAGTGAAGACTTTTGCCCATTCGGCAATACCAGTTAATTTAATTTTACGTGTAGCCATATTGGCCTCCTTTACTAATGCACGTCACTATAACGTTGACCATACTGTATGTCAATACCTAAGTCAACATTTAATTTCAATTCTTGGTTAAGTTTTTCAATAGCCCAGTTTAAAATGTCACTGTGTGCATTTTGCTCTCCTTCTTTTACTAGGTTAATAGACTCGTCATGAAACTGACCAATGATATTTGGTCTACGTGTTCGGTAGTATGCAACCCACTTGTCAAAACAATATGCACCAGTAGATTGATTTAGAGTAGAGAACACATCTTTCTCATAACGAAGCGAATGCCAGAAACCACTTACAGGATTTTGTACCCACATCTCTCCGTTGATCTGCCTTATCTTTTGATCTTCGGAAAACTTCTTCACTGACCAGTTTCGATTCCAATATGCATCAAGCAATGCTTGTGACTGTGGGATACTCATCCCTGTGGTTCGAGATAACTTGGCAGCGCCAACGCCATACGTTGCAGAATAGTTGACAACTTTGTAGTTCTTACGCATTGCTTTCAAGTCGTCTCGTTCATTTCTGTTGTAAGCA
>CERI01040008.1_pt1 | contig 20424 bp, 28 predicted proteins | sample 350261 | NCBI WGS metagenome assembly CERI01 (sample SAMEA2620979, study PRJEB7988) | marine metagenome | isolation source: saline water (ENVO:00002010), including
ATAAAATCCCTGAAAACATGCACCCGATAAAGGTGGTGATGTCTGTTGACGCGCAGGGCTGTCGCTACCTGTTGGAGAAAGAGCCACGGCTCTGGGCAAAAGTCTCAAAGGCTTTCGAATCCAAGCAAGGCAAGATTGGTGTTAAAGTCGAGCATCTGTAATGATGGCCGCAACATGTCTGGCTCTGAATGTTTATTTTGAGGCGCGTTCAGAGGCCAGTGTTCTCAGCCAATTTGCAGTCGCGCAAGTCACTATGAACCGAGTTCAGTCGGACAAATATCCTGACACTTTGTGTGGTGTTGTCTGGCAGCGTAAGCAATTTTCGTGGACGCACGACGGCAAGAGCGACAAGCCACACGAAAGAGAGGCTTGGGTTCGCGCACAGTGGGTGGCCAATGTGACACTAGATAACCCTGAAAAAAACGTGGGGTTACTGCCGACAAACGCGCTGAACTATCACGCAGACTATGTCCAGCCATCTTGGTCAAAGTCAAAATCTCTTACGAGAATAACTAAAATTGGTAAACATTATTTTTACACAAGTGGAGAAGTAAAATGAAGACTGAAATGGAAATGGAAAAAATGCTAGATGAGATATTCAGCAAAATATTCGGGGGTCTATTCTAATGGCCATTAATTTAAAATCACTGTCAAAACCTACCGGGCAACGGCCAGTCATCGCCACGCTCTTTGGTGAGGGTGGAATGGGCAAAACAACATTGGCTGCAATGTTTCCAAATCCTGTGTTTATTCGAACTGAGGATGGCACAGCCAGCCTACAGGGGAATGAGAACGTCAGCCTGTTCCCGCTCGCTACGTCTACCCAAGACGTGCTGGATGCCATTGAGGTTTTGGCAACAGAAAAACATGAGTTTAAGACGGTTGTGATCGACAGCATTACGCAGTTGGCCACTCTAGTTGAGGCAGAAATTGTCGCTGCCGATCCAAAGGCAAAAAGTATAAACCAAGCTGGTGGTGGGTATGGCGCAGGGTATGGCACTGCATCTGAGGTGCATCGTCAAATCCGTGAGTGGGCTGGTAGCCTAGCCTATGAGACTGGCATGAATGTCGTGTTCATTGGCCACGCCGACACTGAAACCTTGGACCTTCCAGACTTGGACCCATACGCACGTTACTGTGTGCGGATGCACAAGAAGTCGATTCCGCACTATACGGATAATGTCGATCTAGTTGGTTTGATCCGACTGAAGACATTTACACGCGGGGATGGCGATAAAAAACGCGCCATTTCTACAGGTGAACGTGAGATCTTGTGCTTTCCACAGGCATCAAGCGTCACCAAAAATCGGTTCAATATCACTGAACCACTGCCATTCACTTTCGATGGCGGCAACCCATTTGCAAAATTTGTAGCAGAGTAAGAAAAGGAAAACTCTAATGGATCTTTCAACATATAATATTCACGAAGTCGAGCCTATGGGAAATTTTGAACCACTCCCAGCGGATTGGTACAGGTGTGTGATTACCAATGCTGAACAAAAACCGAACTCCAAAAAAACTGGCGCGTACCTCGAATTGAGAATTGAGGTTATCGATGGTCAATATCAAGGGCGTTTGGTATTTGATAGACTAAACCTAATAAACCCAAATTCTGTTGCGGTTGATATTGCGCGGCGATCTTTGGCGAGCATTGCCCACGCCATTAGCGTTGATGTCAAAGACAGCGTAGAATTGTTAGACAAACCACTTATGGTTAAGCTGGCTGTGCGTCCAGCAGAAAATGGCTACGATGCATCAAACGAAGTGAAGGGCTATGATGCTGCGGTAACATCTGTTGGTGAGGGACTGGGAGCTGTGGCTCCTGCTACATCAAACGGATCTGCCACACCACCTTGGAAACGATAGTTCTATTCTATGATGGGGCGGATAGTCTGCCCCATTTTATGAGTAGAAGAGAGAGCAGAAAATGAACTTAGAACCCTATTCCACGCCTAAAACAATTGAGGCGATTTATCAACACTACAAAGACAAACGCAAGAACGAGCATCGTCCTCATCTTGGCGGCAGTCAGATTGGCAACCCATGCAGCCGCGCGTTGTGGTATCAGTTTAGACACGCTTGGACGCCTAGCTTTGATGGGCGTCTTTTGCGTTTGTTCGAGACTGGTGACCGGGAAGAGGATCGCGTTGTGTCGAACCTTAGAGCGGTTGGTGTGACGGTATGGGAGCGAGATCCAGACACTGGCAAACAGGTCAGGTTCGAGGCTTGTGGTGGTCACTTTGCTCTATCATTGGATGGCGTTGGTGAGGGGTTTGCTGAAAGCAAAAAACCACACACTCTTGAGTTCAAGACGATGAACGACAAAAATTTCAAGGCCACCAAAAATATGGGCGTCCAGAAATCTAAGCCAATTTACTGGGCGCAATGCCAGATTGGTATGCATCTCGCTGAAATGGATCGCTGTTATTTTATAGCTGTCAACAAAAACACAGATGAGATTTATGGTGAGAGGATCAAGCTCGACAAGGCAGAGGCCAAGGCGCTAATCAGCAAAGCTGAGAACATTGTATTCTCTGCCCTACCACCAGATAAACTGCACGATGATCCGAGTAATTGGCAGTGCAAGTTTTGCCCCTACTGGGCTGTGTGCCACGGATGCAAGATTCCAGAGGTTAGCTGTCGGACGTGCAGCCATGTGACTCCAGAGCAAAATGGCACTTGGAGCTGTTCAAAGGGTAAGCCTACTGTCACTTGTGATGAGCATTTGTACATCCCACAGGTCATGCCGCCAGACCTAGAGGTGTCAGACGCTGGTGATGATTTTGTTGATTATGAGGATCTGGACAGCGGAGAAATAATCCGAAATCAAAACAACAGCCGCGAGATATTTGAGTCGAGGATGCGTGATGAGTGATAACAGGAACCTTCAAAAGTTGGTGCGGAAAATTATCAATGTGATGCCAGATGAAATCAGCGATGATGAATTGGTATGCATAATACTGAATTTGGTGATGTTATATTCGCAACATGAAAATTGGCCAAAAATTCAAAGTGACGTTGGAATTAATATTGTCATGGAAGTGATGGGCAAAAAAAAGGATGTCAGACGCGCCGTCCAAGATGCAGACGATTTTTTGGGGAGAATTGTCAATGACGTTTAGACCTACATACGAAACCTCTAAAGATTTAAATAAAGAGATATTGGCAATAAAAAAATTTATTGCGATCTTTGGGGGGGATGTAGATTTTGTAAAACTGCCACTACAATACAAGATGGACTTTTGTTTGATCGATAACAAAATAGTTAAAACTTTTGTGGAAGTTAAATGCAGAACAAATAAAAAAACTGCATATTCAACGTACATTATTTCTATGTCTAAAATTGTTGTTGCAAAATCTTACAATGATATTGGGATTAATTGCATACTTTTAGTGCAGTGGACTGATCAAATGGGATGGGTTGATTTGTCTAATAATGAGTGGAGTACAAAAGTTGGTGGCAGAAAAGATAGAGGTGATTGGCAGGATATAGAGCCTGTAATTCACATACCAATTTCTGAATTTAATATTGTAGGTGAAGCATGACGTTTGAACTTCGAGATTATCAGAAAGAGGCTGTCGATGGCCTGTACAATTACTGGGCTGGAAAGGCTGGCGATAACCCTCTGATTGTTGCGCCGACAGGATCTGGCAAAACGGCTATTATCGCGCAGTTGATTAAGGATGCCATGAGCTATCCTGACACTAGAGTTCTGGTTGTGACGCATGTGAAGGAGCTGCTGGAGCAAGGCGCAAGTGGGCTGCTAAAACTCTACCCAGAGGCTGATTTTGGCATATACAGCGCAGGGTTGAAGCAGAAGGTTCTAGACCGCCCAATCACGTTTGCAGGCATCCAGAGCGTCTGGGAGAGGGCGTATGATATTGTGCCAGCTCCTGATCTTGTACTGATCGATGAGGCACATCTATTGCCCAAAAATACCGAGACACGATACAATAGATTTATTGCCGATCTGAAGGTTTGCAATCCACTGGTGAAAGTAGTTGGGCTTACAGCCACGCCGTACAGATTAGACACAGGATATTTGCATCAAGGAAAGGGCAGAATCTTTGATGGCATCGCCCACGACATCCCAGTGGGGATGCTGATGGAGCAGGGATATCTCTCCCCGGTCATCTCGAAGGGTGGTATAAGGCAGATTGATTTGACAGGTGTTGGCAAGCGAGGTGGTGAGTTTATCGAAAGCCAACTTGCCACGGCCGCGTCTGATCCAGAATTGGTCAAATCAACTGTCGAAGAAATTGTAGATCTGGGGTCTGATCGAAAAAGCTGGCTGGTGTTTAGCAGTGGAATAAATCATGCAAATATGTTGGCTGATGAGTTCGAGGGGCAGGGGATAGACGTTGGTGTGGTGACAGGTGGCGACAGCAGTGCAGTGCGAGAGAGGACCATTGCTGATTTCAAGAGCGGTCAACTGCGATGCCTGATTAATGTGAACGTGTTGACGACAGGTTTTGATCACCCAGAGGTGGATCTGGTTGCCTTGGTTAGAGCGACAGCTTCGACTGGCTTGTATGTTCAGATGGTTGGGCGCGGGACGCGGATTGCTGACGGCAAGGAAAACTGCCTGATTTTAGACTACGGCCAGAATGTCCAGCGGCATGGTTTTATTGATAAGGTAAAGCCAAAGGACAAATCGGCAGGCGCGGGGGATGGAGAAGCTCCTGCTAAACAATGCGAGAGCTGCCAGACAATGGTTCACGCAGCCTGTCAGATCTGTCCATCGTGTGGGTTTGAGTTCCCCGCTCCGACACTCAACCACAGCGCAAGCAGCTATCTTGGGGCCATGCTATCGTCACAGGTGCAGTCTGAGTGGGTTGACGTTGATGACGTTAAATATCGTCGGCACAGCAAGGCTGGTAAACCTGACAGTGTAAAAGTCACTTACAAATATGGTTTTTTCGAAGAGGTATCGGAATGGCTTTGCCCAGATCACGGTGGCTATGCGTCAGGCAAATATCAGCAGCGTAAGCGCTTATTAAATTCTGAGGCTGACACGACTGATGACGCCCTGAACGAATGTCATTTTTGGACAACGCCCAGTCGAATAAAAATTAAACCATCCACCCACAATCCAAAATATAAAGAGGTTGTGGAGTTTGATTATACCCAAGTGGAGATAAAAAATGAGGCGCAAAGTAAGGACTTCAATCGTTTCGGTGACGAGATACCCTTCTGAACACGATGAACAGGTTGGATTTGTTAATTGGTTTCGGGCTAAGTTTCCAAGAGTTTTGATCTTTGCCATTCCAAACGGTGGCAAGAGATCGATCTCTGCTGGCAAGAAGTTCAAGGCAGAGGGTGTTGTGGCTGGGGTTCCAGACCTGTTTATCCCTGAGTGGAACTTGTGGGTGGAGATGAAACGAGAACGCGGTGGGCGACTTTCCCCCGATCAAAAAGATATGATCGCCTACCTTGAGGGGATTGGCCACTGCGTGATTGTGGGCAAGGGCGCGAAGGATGCTTCGAAGCAGATTATGGAAAAGAAAATTGGGGGAGAAAAGAATGACTATACCAACTTATGAGTGCGACAAGGTTAATAACAAACTAACCTTTCATTGCCCATTATGCATGAAAGTACACACACATGGATCAGAAGAAGGACACAGAATTTCTCATTGTAATAACAGTGATTACCATCCCAATGGTTATTTTCTAAAAAATAAAGGCAAACAAAATGAAATTAAAATATCACTGGACAATTAAAGACGATGGACTGAATATTTATGAAGAGGGTGTGAGGGTTGCGAAGATCGATCCTGATCAATTCAAACATTTAGTTGCAGAATTAACAGAGCATTTAAGGTGGCAAGAAACTAGAGAAGGATAGAAAAATGGGTGATGAATCTTTACGGCCAGAGCAGAAAGCGCACTTGAGATTTTTGAGACAGCAAGTTGATACATGCCAAACCGAGGCTCTTCGAATTGTCGCTCACCCCAACGTCACGCAGGACATGTTCAGAGCATGTAATGAATTAAAAAAATACAGAAAATCCTTACAGCGCGAAGGCGTAAAAATTTAATTTAAAAAAAATGCACTTCCTCTATTGCAATCTGTGACAGATGTCATATGTTAGTTATGTAGAGAGAGAGGAAACACTATGAAAAATGTAAACATCAAATCAGTCAACAATGGCAAAAAAGCAGCAGACCGCAATCGCTACTGTGGCCCAGCCGTCATCAGCGCAGTCACTGGTATGACTACTGGAGAGGCTGCTCGACTGATTCGTCATGTTGGTGGACGCAAATCCATCAAAGGCTCAACTACACATGAAGTCATAAGATCTCTTGAGATGTGTGGCATTAGAGGTCAGCACAAAACATTTGGACTTACTCTTGATCGTAGCAGTGGAGTAACACTAGCTGGCTGGCTCAAAGCTACAGTCAAAGAACGCACAGCCAATCGTGTGTTTTTGATCGTTGCTGGTTGGCACTGGCAACTGGTTCAAGGACGCCGCTACGTTTGTGGGATTGTTGGTGATGTGGTCAGCATCAAAGACAAAAAAATAAAACGCCGTGCGCGTGTAGCCGAAGTCTATGAGCTTACATCAATGGGCGCGATTACTAAACCCAGCGAGGCTATAAAGCCAAAGCGTGTGGCGTGTGGTGCAGACAGGGATCGTGGCAAAGCTCAACGCCTAGCAAAGAAGATGGGCATGGAGATCACCATTGAGCCTTCTGGGTATGGAGAGAATGCGTACTGGATCGATTACGACAGTGAAGACGATTATGCAGATCTTGGCGTAATCGAAGGCCACTGCTCATATGCTTGGTGGGAAGTTTTGTGGAAACTCAAAGAAATTGAGCAGCACCAACAAAAAAAGGCAGCATAAATTAATTGGGGCTTCGGCCCCTTTTTTTTGCCCACCCCCCTTGTAATCTGTGACAACTGTCACTATCTATAATGTATAGAGAGAGAGGAAATCAAAATGACACGCATCGACACACACCGCCCAAGCGCCATAAAGCCCAGCGAATACGCATTTGTATCTTTCCACAGCCATCGCGCCGATGATGTATGGGAATCAATTTCAGAGCAGCAAGCGTTTCGCTCACACATGATATCGACTGGCGCAAAATTCTCCACCCATAGCCACGGTGGTTCGTGCCATGTGTGTGGCGCTCACGCTTATACCGTAGCACGTTTTCATCACGCGCCCACAAACACTTATGTCGAGGTTGGCGAAATCTGCGCCGAAAAATTGCACAGCGGCGAAGCGCTTAACTTTCGCTCTTTTCGCGCAAAGGCCAAGGCTGGAATGGAAGCTGCCGCTGGCAAGGCCAAGGCAGAGCGCTTTCTTAAAGACGCTGGCGTGACTTACGCTTACGACATTTGGCTACAGAAAGACTACGATAATTGGGAATGGGAGGAAGCGACTATTTTCGATATCGTGAGCAAGCTAGTTCGCTATGGCAGTATCAGCGACAAGCAAGTAGCGTTTATTTCCAAACTGATGAAAAAAATTGATGACCGAGCAGAAATCGCAGATCAAAGAGCCGCAGAAGCCGAAGCCGCTGCGCCAATTCCTTGCAACGGTGAGCGCATTCACGTTTGCGGTGAGGTAATTACAACCAAGTATGTAGAAACCAATTTTGGCGAAATCCTTAAAATGCTTGTGCGCCACGCTGACGGTTGGAAAGTATGGGGCAGCGTACCTGTTAGCATAGAGCCTTTGCGCGGCGATATCGTAACTTTCGACGCCAAGGTAAACGTCAGCAAGGATGACAAAAAATTTGGGTTCTTTAGCCGCCCGACTAAAGCAAAAATTTTGGGCGCATAAGCGTCCAAATTAATTAAGAAGATTACTAATAATGTACAGTAAAAATCTCCGCGAATTTATCTTGGCGCTACACGGTTTTGACATCGTGTGGCTCCCATCCGAAAACGGCGAGCAGCCACCATTTTAGAAAGGAAATGAAATGAAAGTAAATGAACATGGATCACCCGCCGATAGGGGAAGTGCTGATGCCTACTATGGACGCAGAATGAACCCACACTGGTGGCCTAGCGGCTCCTACGAAGGCAAGCGCGTTGAAAGCAGGGATATGTCCCAATCGCAGATAGATGCCTATGTAGAGGCGTATGAGGCGCAGGACAGCTTTAAGGACTGGTAGTCTTACTGGGGATAACTTTCCAATATTTTTTGGCGAGTTTCCTCATCAATGCTGTCAAGTATAGAAGACGCACTAGGAGATTGATCTGTACTTACAGTCTCTACAATTTCTGGCCTTGTTGCTGCTTGAGAAATTGAAGAGAATAATGGCGCACCTGATCTTGCAACATATTGCCTAATTACATTTGATGCTTGAGATCTTTGCTGCGCCCCTTCGACTGCTCCAACAATATCAGCACCAACAATCGGTATGCCTCTAGCAAAGTTCATTAATCCTGAACGTGTCATAGCACCCAGCAATGTGTAAGCAGAGTTCGATGGGTTTAATTTTATTTCAGCCCACAAAGTTGGCATTACATCTTCTCTAAACTTTGACACTCTAGAAATTTCTTCTGGAGAAAATAATTTATTAATTATTGCTTTATTTTTTACAAAAATATCATCGTAATTATTTACAATGTTACTTCTTGTTACGCCTGACCTACCAGCGCCAGAAAATGCCTTTTCAAGGATTGCGTCTTTTAACAATCCAACAACTTCTTCATATTGCTCTTCTGGCAAGTTTGATTTCAATCGATCAATTACTAAAGGAACAGCTTGGTTTGGAGAAAATTTATTATGTCCAAAAATTGCATTTGCCACCTGTCTAGGTGTGTAATCTGGATTGGTGACTTTTTCTAAAATAGAGTTTGCCGCCCTTTGCGCTGAGTTTGCACCCCTACCTTTACCTGTCAGGCCAATGTAAGTTTTGTATAGTTCAGTTGCATCTTTTAATTGATTTAACACAAGTTCATCGCCATACATAAAACCATCTTCAATTCCATCAAAGACAGCCTTATCAAATACTTTTTTAATTTCACCTAAAGCTAACTGCTCTGGAGATCCTTGTTCTGCTGATCTGACAGCTCTGTTTAATCTTTTTTGGTAACCATGAATTTGCTTTAATGGTTGATCTTTAAAACCTTTTTTGCCTGTCAATTTGTACAACTTTTGCAAAAATTGTAATTCTCTTTTTAAGAGAGGCATTGAAACAAGTTCTGCGTTGGTTATTCCTATGTCTTGTCTGACTGCATTCAATGCAGAATCAACATTTGTCCTAATGCCATCAACTGTCATTTTTGGTGGCATTTTTGCGTTTCTGACATCTGTGTATGCCTGACCAGCGCGTGTCTTTACATCGCCTGCTTGTCTTCCGACAATGTCTTTTAATTCTTCAGCCGCAACTCCAGATACATCTGTCTGATCTAAATTTGTAAGCGGAGATCCAGATCCAAATTCACTTTGTAATGCTTGTGCCTCTGCTCTGATTTGATCAAGCTGCTGTTCATCAAAACCTCTTATTACCATAGATGCTTCAGCATCTGTTCCAGAAGCTCTTCTTAAAACATCTTCTTCTTCAAGTTCTGGAGTGGTTTTTGGAGTTGGACCAGCTTTAGAGTCTGGCAATTGAGCCGTGCGCTGGCCTTGCGTTAAAGGAAACTGTGATGACTGAGCATCAAATCTAGGGAAAACTCTTCCACCGCTCACTGCTCTTGCGCCAGCCTTTATAGGCGTTGAAATTGCTCTAGCAACAGGGGGCAAAGCTAAGTCTGCGCCAACACCAATCGCAGTAGCTGTTCCAACTTCTGAAGCAACATCTGACAAATTTTTGTTTTTTGCCGCCGTTGTTTTAGGAGTCATTTGACTTTCCAGAGCTTGAGATCCAGCCTCAGTAGCTCCATATGTCGGAACGCCCAATCCTACTGTTTGTTTTACATTTTTTGTCTTTTTCATAACTCTCATAGCGGGTATGTATTTAATTATTTCTCCTATGAATGTTCCAAAATCTTGAGAAGAAGCGCCCGGTTTATTTACATAGTAAGGTTTATTTTTCCAAATCATCATTGGATTACCATACTTATCTTGGAAACCTCCTCCCCACCGTGGATCATCTTTAAATGAATTTTCAAAAATTTCTAATTTTCCAACGTCATCTCTAGCCATCATAGCTTTAAGATTAGGAATTATACCTTCTACAAAGTCGGGTGCTTCACCACGCATGTCAGTTGCTTCTGGAACTTCTGGAAATTCAATTTCTTGGCCTTCTCCAGTGAAGGCATCTTTTAGAGCTGATGGTATTGATGCCAGACGTTCAAGAAGTGATTTCTCTTCTTCTTGATCAATTTCAGAAATATTAACATCATTAGATTGATTGGCATCTGGATCACCGCTTTCAGCGTCAGCTTTAGCGAGATCTTCTAGTGAAAAACTAGCCATTATTAATTCCCCCAACCTTTAATAATAAAAGTTCCTGCATTCGGATAAATTTTATTTCCAGAGGAATCTTTGTTTAAGATAACAGCTCCATTAGGAAGAGATGCTTTCCATGAATCTCTGGCCGCCATATAATCTTCCATTGAAATATCATCTGTTGGTGCTTCAAACTTTTCGTAAATGCCCTTATCAAGCTCTAAAACTTTATCTTCAATGTATGTCATTGATTTATTTTGAGTAAGAAGTTTACGCCTTAACTGAAGTTCTTTTTGAGCGTTTCTGGTAGTTTTATCTAAACTATAAAGAGTTAGATAATTTGATACGGCTGGATTTTCCATAGTTAGAATTGCAGATTTATACGCTCTAAATTCCATGTCAGACGTAGCGCCAGATCCAACTGGACGCATTTGAGGGGCAAGTTTATTAGATATTGCTTCCAAATACCTTTGAGATTCTAGCTCACTATCTGAGAATCCAAACGAAGAAGACATAAAGCTGCGAATTGGCATTGTAAAGTTTTGAAATGCACCAGTCACGTCTTGATTTTGAAGCAATACGGTCATCGCACTATCAAGTGTTGGAAGCAAATCGTTCATAACTTGATTTTGCTTTATAGCAATTTTACTAAGACCTTTGATTTCTTCATTTCTTGCTAAAACTTCAGCAGGAACTGGAGAACCACCGGGTGTTCTTGTGACTACGTTAAATTCAGATTTTTCACCCGCCCTTGGTATATAATAATTTATATATGAATCTGCTTGTATAACTGGTCTACCGATGAGATTTTTATCATCAGTTGTTATTAGACCGATTAAACCCTCATATTCAGTGTCATCTTCATTAACACCAAGTGTCGCAAGTTTTTTCTTTGCATCTTCTTTGGTCAGGTACAATACACGATCTTGTTGAAGATATTTTTCTACACCTTCTTTTGGAGCAGCTTGTTTTGGTAAAATTAAACCTTCAGCCGTAGCAGCTTTAACGGCACTATTTGGTATTACAGCATTATTATTTTCATCAACATTTAAGTTTGGAAGATTAAGTAACAATCGTAAAGCTGGTAAATTGTCTGGATCAATACCGACAGTTGTACTTCCTGTAGAAGTGCTAGGAGCCTTCGGAACAGATGTAAATCTTGCACCTTCTGCCTGTAACTTAGCAAAATCTTTAGCTGTCAAGAAATCTGTATATGCAGTTTCATAGCCAGTTATATTACCGTCATCATCTTTAATTGGCATAGAGATGCTGTATTCTTTTGGATCTTTATATGTGCCAGCTTTTGGCTTCAAGCTAGGAGCCAACTGCAACGCAGTCTGCATCCGCGCACGATCTGTTTCTGTCTTCTCTTTTTTCTTTGCATTTAGATAGTCAACTGGAGCCTGTGCTGCCCCAACAGCAGAACCCACCACAGTCGCACCGGGCTGCGATGCACCGCGCCCCATTTCCAAAAAGAATTGCAATGCAGCTTCCCAAGGATCTGCCTCTGGTGCGTCAGGATACATTTGTCTGGCGTAATCCATAGCCATTTGGCCACCTTTAGCACCACCCAACTGTGTCAAAATAGGGGCCAAAGCACCATTGCCACCCAAGTCACCGATCTGACTTCCTGTTACTCCAAGGCGTACTTTGCTATCTACCATTTGACCGACCCTCTTTAGCTATTCATCATTTTATAGCCGCTGTACAATGCACCAAGACCAGCTATTCCCTGTCCATAAATCGATGGATTTTGCTGATAAGATGTACCCAAACTGTAGCCACGGTTAATAGTATTGTATGGAGTGCCAGACAGTGCGCCAAGTGCGAAGTTGACCATCTCTTGTGGGTATGCCTTCTGGTCTAGGTAATCAGCGTAGGCCAAATCTAGCGCACGTTGATCTAGTATCCGTTGAGCCTCACCAGTAGATATCAAGCCAGCAGCAGCTTGGTTTTGTAGGTTCATTACATCAGAACCCATTCCTCTGTATGCATCCATTTGCGCGATGCGAGATGCCTCATCTGTCTCAAAACCAGATCGCAGTGTATCTTCTGCGCCAAATCTTGCAGCGCGTTGATCTCCATAGCGACGATACATAGTATCTTCTGCGCCAAAACGAGCTGTCCGATCTGCTTCTGCTTGCTGGCGTCTTATATCTTCTGCCGAGAACCTACCCTGACGATCTTCCATAAACTGTCCACGCATAACATCTTCTGCGCCAAAACGACCCTGACGATCTTCCATAAATTGACCGCGCATAACATCCTCTGCGCCGAAGCGAGCCGCCCGATCACGCTCTGACTGAGCAACATCTTGGTCATATCTACTAGCCGCAAATCCAAGACCCTCACGCGCTGCTTGTGCGCGGAGATTACCAGCCGCCTGTGCGCCTTCTCCTGCCGCTGTACCTTCTAGAATACCAAGTCTAGACCCACCAAACGCTCCACTCCTAGCTGCGCTTGTACGAGCTTGGTTCTGCGCTTGTATTGTCTGTTCTTCAATCTCTCGAATAGCTGGGTCCATAGACTGTTGATAGATGTCCATGTATGGTTGTGCGCTCTCCATTGAGAACGGATCTACGCCTTCGCCAAGTAATTCTTCTCGCGTTGCACCATCGTATTGCCCCATGAGCTTATCTCGGGATGCGCCGTTATATTTTCCAAGCAATTCATCAGCAGATAATCCTTGGAAGTCTCCTTCTAAATAGCCTCTACTTGCGCCACTATATGGATCACCCATCAATTCAGAGCGACTCATAGAATCGTATCCCTGACCTAAAGTGTCTGCGACTCCAGACGCTTTGTTCATATATGGGACATAACTCTGTGCGCCCTGTCTGAGAATATCCATCCCAGCCTGTTCATCTGCTGTTAACTTACTACCGCCATAACTCGCTATTCTCTGGCCTGTATAATTTGGATAGGGAGATCCAGCTATACCTGTGGCTGAATTGAAGATCTCACGACCAGCAGCGGCAACCCATGCTGGTATCTCTGTGCCTTCGACAGTCTCTCCTGCATCGGGTAACGCAGTGTATGATGGTGTGCAAAAACCGCCCATTTAAGCCTCCATGTAGAGCGAACCAACCTTAGATAGTCCAAGTCGCTCATAAAATTTATCTTTACGCTCACCATCTCCCGAATAGACATGGCCTAATTTAATTTTGATATTTGCTATCTGCGCCAATTGCATAAAGCTCTTTATCAGTTGTACCGCGATATTTGACTTTCTATGTTCTTTATAAACGAAAAACCACATATCAGCTAAGTATTTCTCTTTTGACCACCAATCAGAAGTCTCCATGCCTGCGATTGATCCAGCTATTTTTCCATTCAACTCAAAAATCAATATAACGCCCTTATGCAAAGCATTTTTAATTGCTGATTTTAGTGTCTCAGGATCGACTGGTGACGTGCCTCGAATAGTTCCTGAATGCATGACTTTCAACATCATGTAAATCTCAGAAAAATCTTCAGCTTTCGCCATTCTGATCATTAACCCATACCACCTAACGCGCCCATCTGAGCCTCTGCTTGGGGAGCTTGTGCTTGCTGCTGAGACATTGCGCCATCGGGATCAATTGCTTGAATGAGAGAACGCAGTTCTGGCAGTAACATTATTAATGCCTCTGCTGCTTCTGGCGTTATGGCTCTGTCTAGCATAGCTAATTGCTCTTCTGTCATAGAGCCAAGTCGAGCAACCAGAACTGCCGCAATCTTTTCAGATGGCCTTTTGATGTTCTCTTGCGCCATTGCAACTGTTTCGCTGTCAATGTTAGGAGCCTCATCTTGTGCTTGTCGCATGTTAGCCCCTTCCATGTCTGGCATGGGTGGGCGATCCATTCTATTCATTTCTTCTGCCATAATCTTTTTCCTCTAGAAAAATTTCGATAAGAACCTGACGATGCCGCCAGATCCCGGTATAAGTGCATTTGCCACATAACTCAGAACAGTAGACTTTGCTGCGTCTTTAATTGCATCCATTGGTTCTGCACCCATTGCTATTTGTCCAATTGCATCAAAAACAGCATACCCCATAGCATCGTTTGCTTGCGGAGTAAGACGACCGTCTTTATCGAAAGGATCTAATCTTTGACCAAAACTTAATTCTGGCCGATCTAGAGCTAATATATCTTGGCCTTTTTCGAGTCCAGTTGGATCTATTGGTTTTATGCCTTGAGTTGCAAGTTGTTCAGTGTTCTTTCCAAAAGTTGATTTTGGCTCAATAAACTGTGCTTTCCCATTAACTGTATAATTAGGTTTTTTACCTCCAAGAAACTTATTTAATGGATTGACGTTTGCAAAAGATTCTTTGAAGGCAGATCCGTAATCGCTACCTAGTGGTCCTGCCACACCGTCAGTGGAACCCTGACCAATCAAAGATGTAACGAAATTAGAACCAAATCCACCCGCCGCTGCTCCTGCAAGTTTTTGAGATGCCCTTTCAGCTTCGAGCTGCATTGCTGCCTGCTGTGCGTTTATGCCATGCTTTTCTTCAAACTCTTTGTTAATTCTATCGATTTCTTCTTGCATCTTATTGTCATCTTCAGGGTCATATGTGTATGTCCCTGTTTGCACTGCTTCCACCCAGTTGAAATATGGCTTCAATGCTTTTCTAAGACCTTCTTCTGTTAATACAGAACCTCCTATTCCATATACTTTTTGCAATTCACCCGGTGCAAGATTTGGATCATTTGATTGAAGTTCAATTGTCGGTAGCGTGATTGTGCCATCTTCATTTGTGATTGGATCATCAATATTGGAGCCATAACTCATAGTAGATCCAGCAACATTGGCTAATGCACCAATATTTGGGTTCAATTGAGGGACCAAGTTGGCTCCAACTCCACCGACATCAAATGCATTTGTCATTATAGCCATCAGCTAACCTCCAAAAAACTAGCCACAACATGCAAGCGATCTGCTGTCGCTGCCGTAACCTTAACAATTTCATTCTCTTGGACCACAAGTGGCCCAGTTAATAGCTCTTCAGTAGAAGGGCCAGACACTGCCTTTACACTGTACACCGAAAAAACACTGCTGTCTGCATCTGTTATAGTAACAGTAATTGTATCGTTATGAGCGCTATCATTACACACCAAAAAAGATTTAAAAATAGCAGTAGTCGCACCGGGACATGTATACAGCGTTGTTACGCTGGTGCTTGTTAAGTCAACTTTTGCATTTTTATAGTTGTTTGCCATTACGCCATAAACCACGCTGTGGCTTCAGCCTGATTTGTTGCTGCTGTTAAGCCAACTGAGGCAGCAAAATATGTGGCTTGTTTTTCAAGTTCTAGCGTATTGGTAAGTCGAGCCATGTAGCCCTGACTATAATTGTCAGGTGGAGATGGTAGTCGCAAAACTGCTAAACCTGTTCCTGTACTCATCTCAATCCATCCACTCTTGTATTGATCCTAAAATCTCCCAAAGACCAGTCATCCTCAGTTCCTGTCGTTTGGAACTTTACACTCATTTGCCTGCCTTTGGCTCTTACACTAACTTTTTCTGTCGCTTGGGTCATTGCGAATGGACCCTTGGTTGTTTCAGGCGCAGATGGGTATTTGCGCGTGTTGAGGTAAAGATCCATAGACGTGTTTGCCGACATATCTACGTTTGGCACAATTTTATCTACCATGTAAAGGTTTTCACCTTCAGCCGTGATTTCTCTTGGTGATGTTTCGATGTATGCGTTCATGGCCGCGCCATTTGCGCTTGTGCCTGTCTCTTGGTTGTAAAGGTATCCATTATGGTCAAACGCAAACGGAACTTCTCTAGCCCCAAAGCTGTCGTTCCAACAAGTTCTGTCCATAGACCCAATAGACCATGATCCATCTTGGTAATTGTATGTCGCATAACTGTCAGGTTCTGGATTTACTGTCCCTGCTGTATTGTCATTGCTGACATAGAACCAAGTAATTTCCTTGAATTTTTTGTTATGTCCGACCACAACCTTATCGATGTATCGCTCCTGCATCCTGTCATAGATGAAATATTTCACTGGACAAGGTAGCTCTTTGACAATGCCGTCATAAGAAAAGAAGTTTCTCTTCCCCATCCAGAAGACGTTGCCATCAACGCTAACCATAGTGTTTAGCCCTGCCGCCCCAGCATCTGTGGCGAGCAATCTAAATGAGAAAATAAATGGAGCGCCGACAAAGGTCATTCCATAGATGGCTTCATCTGTAGAAATAATAGTTTCTTCTCTTGCCGAAGCTATTGCAACAATCTCTGTGCCTATCTGGAGCCTCTGATCACCCGCTGTGTTCAAAGCAGTTGGCCCAAATTTTGTGAAATCTTCTTGCGTTGACCAGCGCACAAGCATGTTGTCAAAGATACCGTTTCCATCAGCAGCATATGCCTGACAGCCACCAGCTATAAAGTGACGATCAGGGAATGATACTGTAGTGACACGCGCCATTGTCGGAACACTTTCAGCCCCAGCCAAAGATGAGACTAATACTGCTCTATTGCCAATGCCACTTGATGTATCCCAATAATATATTGCACCATTTCTAACTGTAGCAATTAGGTCTTCTCCCCATAAATCTAGGTTCCAAGAGCTATTATCTAGAGAAATATCTGAATTAGAAGTCGATCTAGCAGTTCCCCACGCCTCAGTTCCCCAAGCACCAACTCCCCAACCAAGTGCAGGATCAGAGCTTTGCGCTCCAAGTTTGTCTTGAAGACCAATTAAGTATTTAATTGCAACTGCATTTCCACCACCCGCTGCAACTGTTGATGTTGCATTTGTTGGTAGCGTTATGGTGTATCTATTGGCATCTAAGACTGTAATTTGGTATCCGTAGTAAGCGTTGATCTCATCAGCAGTTATGCCGCCAATAGCAGTGGCTCCGCTGACTGCAACCCAATCACCTGTCTCGCCGCCATGAACAGCGTCTGTTATAGTTACAACCGCACTACCGTCAGTTGTGGCTAGTGGATTTATAAGTGTCTGAGTTACAGTAGACCCATCCACATGTGTAGCCGCGCTTGTGCTATGTGCGCCTCTTGTACAGCCTGTCAGGGTGAGTGTGCTAATGCCTGTGTATGTAATGATTTCACTGTCGATCAACACATTCCCAGTGGTTGTAAGGCCAGCAACGCTTGCCAAATCGATTTCTGTTTCGCTCGCGTCTAAAGCCTCAGTCGTAGTAGTTGCATTGTTTGATACGTCACGCAGTGGTGTAATGTCGTATAGGTAGCCATTCTCAAGGATGAACAGGTGATTGTGTGTACCAATCGCCATGTAATCCTCACCGTTTGTATTTGCTCTCCAAAATACAGATTTCCGCGCAATGCCGATCAGCGGTACAGCCGTTGAACCCACTGATCCATCTGGGTTTAGACCAAGCATCTCATCGTTTTGCCAACCACCAATTTTAGTAGGATATCCATTACGAAAACGAACTAGATTGCCATCGACCCAGTATGGACCATTCTTACCAGCAGCATACTCTGTGATATCTTTAACAATACCGGGGTCATATTTAAGAAGCTGTAAAGGCATGTTCTACTTCACCCACTCATATACTTTTTTAGTTTCTTTTATACGATGATCTAGACCTGTATAGCCGCCGTTAATTCGTTTAGTCAGACGTTTGATTGCATCATCATTAACACCCTCATCACAGATTTTCCATAGGTTGTTTGCCTTGAAGAACCAAATGGCTGTATCCATTGCGTAATCTTCTTCTAGAAGAGATGGATCTGTTAATACCTCTGGCCTACCCATATCACTCGCAAAGGCTTTTACGTTGTTATATCCTGTCAATTGAATAAATCCTCGCCCTATGTAGAGACTGGCTTTTTCTTTTGTATCATTACCCATTCTCCCAAAGTATACGTTTTCAGCTAATGCCTTTGGATTTCGTGCGTAAGGCTCTGCACTTTCTTTTGTGGGAAAGCGGCTAGGCCACACACGCATCATGGATTCCACAGAATAGTTTAAGTTTTCTCTTACAAAACGAAATGTGCCTGATTCATGTATTACTTGCCCAAGCAAGTGCGCTCCACGTTCTGGAGACAGGTCATAATGCTTTACAATACTCCGCGCCGTGTTGGGGCCAAATGCTCCATCTGGGCTACACCCACACTTTTCTTGCAGTAGCTTTAATGCATTACTCATTTCTATTTACCCTTCGTGTTCATCATTCCGCTGTGATCTCGGTTGATGTATTTCATATCGTTTTCGAGCAGCGCTATTCTTTGTTTGATTGAATTGATCTGACTGATGCTCATCATCATGCCCGACAGATCGTCCCAAATATCTTCAATCTCTGCAGCGTTTGATTTCACGTCTCGTTTTAGATTAACATTATCCTCAATTGCCATCCGAGAACCAAGTTGGCTAACGGTTTCTTCGAGGCTCGATATGGTTGACGCTTGCTGTGATACCCACCAAACGCCCCCGGCGAGCTGCACCCCCATTGCTGCAACAAGTGCTACTGGTAGTTTGAGATTTTCCATCACTTTTTCTTCTTATCCATAAAGCCTTCAGCAGCGCCTGCGCCAAAGTAAAAGCCAAGAATAACGATCATTGCCCAGCCAATCTGAAAATCTTCCAGAACCTTTTGCACTTTACCCGCATCCGCTACGCGGTCCATCAGCGTAAAGGCCAAAACCATAGCAAAGCAGACTAAGTACGTTGCCGTGAACGAAAACGCTATTATACGCTGCGCCAATTTAAATGGAGCATACGCGCTCATAATATCAACTTTAGCTTTGGTTTTTGCTGCAATCTCTTCTTCAGTTGACGTGTGAAAACTGTCGATCAGATCAATGCCAGACTTAATTACATCGCCTGATCCAAAAATTTTACCCAGTATCCCTGCCATCTTTTATGCTCCTTGCAGATTGCTCCGCTACTCGTTTATCTCTGGTTATTATAACAACCTTTCCTGATTTGTCATATACAACATATTTCCCGCTTTTATTCTGTTGTAACCTCAAAACAATAAACCGCTATTGTGCTGCTCGTAACCAAGACTTTTGCATCATCCGAAGCCGTCTGACACGCCTCACGTGTTTGAAATTGACCTAGCTCATAATGTTGGAGCGTTCCATTCGTGAACATAAACCAGACTAAAATCCACATCAATAGTTACCATTTCTTTCGTTGTAGAGATATAGAACAAATACTAGCGAAGCTATACCACCCAGCAAAAGAAGCCCAATGATGATTGCGTTGAGGCAATTATCTATAAACTCTTGCTTTTTATATACTAATTCTCTCTGTATTTTCCGCTGCTCGGCCTCCATCCTGAGAATTTCCTCCCAAGCACTGGGTCCATACGTCCAACTGATGTGATTTTTCAATTCCTCACGCATTTCCTTCGCTTTTTGCTTATGCGCCCAAAGTTCGAGAACGTCGGTTTCTGTGTTGCTAAAAAGCTTATATGCTGGAGGGTTCCGCGCTCTGTCTTCCATGTAGTCAATATCAGACATCGCCTTAGACCACTGGCCCACAGTTCCAGCCATGCCCGAAATATCACGGCCCACATCTATAGCTTTTTTGATCCCTTGATAGCTAGCACCCAAAGCTGCCATTACTGTCACAGGGTCCACTTCATCAACCCATCTTTGTTAGCACAGCCACCAGTAGCGCAATGATGGAACCTGTAGCGGCCAACATGATTGATTCCATTCGTTTGACACGACCAAACAAATCCTTGAACTGAATCTTTACTTCAGTTTTTATGGCGATGACTTCTTTTTCCAAGCCGTCAATCCTCTCATGTGCAGACGCTACAGTTCTTTTATCCATTATTCAGTATTCCTAGTTTACGACTTCAGCCTCTTCGACTTCTTCTGGGTTTTCCAGAGCGTCAGCCAATAGCTCAACGAATTTCTGACGGCCTACTGCAAGTTGATCTAAATTGAACTGAGCGTTGTCCATCTTGCGCCCTAGATCGTTAACGTGGTTTAGCAAAGCCTTTTGCTTATCATTCATGTCGTCGATTAGATATTCTTTATCGTTGACTGTGATTGGGGTCTTTTCATTTTTTCCCATAACAAGTCTCCTTTTGGTTAAGTTAAGTGTTTGCTGCGATTGCAGCGTTTG
>CERI01109177.1_pt1 | contig 20418 bp, 16 predicted proteins | sample 350261 | NCBI WGS metagenome assembly CERI01 (sample SAMEA2620979, study PRJEB7988) | marine metagenome | isolation source: saline water (ENVO:00002010), including
AAAATAGTCCATATCTTCTTCTTCATCATCGGAACATTGAATCCCCTGATGTGCGTGATCATTGGCCACCTCCAAAATCATATGGGTGTATCCGTTGTTCTTTGAACGCAAAGAGAGAAGATTCATGAGTTCTTTTCCCGCACCCCTGATTTCAGAGAAATACGATGAACCTATAATTGAAATAGAGGATACCTTCTTATCTTCGGGACTCTTCTCACAGTGTTCGAGATGAGCGAATGAGATGATGCGATTGAAGGGGTTTTCATAGGTATAGCGATATCTGTATATCTTCTTTCTCCAAGAACCCGCTTTCCGCGATATCCTCTTGGATGGTTTTGATTCAGAAGATAGGTCTACCATACAGAGTAGAGTATCCTCGGTGGGCTGACACGTGTCATAGAGATTTGAAATCTCTTTGAGGAGAGGTATATCGAAGTATTCGCAGATCTCCTCGCCATATTTGCGAAGGAACTCCTTAAGGGTCATGGGTGTGAGGGATGACTTCATATTCTCACTATTCACAATAAGATTACTTTTACTGGAGATTAGAGACTATCAAATTTTGAACAGAATATTTTCTACCGTAAAGTATATGAATCAACAGTTATTGATTGAGGCTCTCGCAGTGGGTATTCTTCTTGTTCCACTTGGTTATCTTGTATTGTATGGTTCAGTTGAACTTTCGAAACGTTCCCAAACTATCGATCAGATGGATAAAAATGTTAAGATGTCTGTCGGTTTCTTTGTTTTAGGTGTATTAACCCATATTTTCTGTGAAATCACAGGTATCAATCACTGGTATTGTAAAAAGGGTTCCGCGTGTCAAAGAATCAATTGAAAACGCTGAGTAAATAATACTGGCTCCATATGATTGATCCATTCTTCATATTTTTGCTCTAACAATTCAAATGTCTCCCTGTTGATTAAAACTATTTTTTCTTTGAACTCTGGTTTTCTCCAATATACCGATAATCTATCTAAGATTTCTTCGGGATCAAACTCCCTTTCTCCCCCTCTCCAGATGAATATAAAGTCTTCATGAAACATCTTCAATTGTTTGTGAATGTTCTTCCACGGAATACTCATTTTTTCGGTTGTTTTCCACCAGGGACTCTGAAAACAATTATGCAATGATTTCGTTCTTCTTAAATTATCTTTGGGACTTGTTAAAGAGTTCAGACCCAACTCTTTAAAATGTCTAATGTAATATTCACAATATCTTGATGAAAATATATCTTCCCGATAAGAGTTCCTTAGAAGAAGATCATAGTTTAACCAATTGTAGAAATCTCTTTCAATCATGTATTCCCTCTGTTCATCGCATTCTATTTCGTATTTAAACTGTAATATCACACACGCTATTTCTTCGGGGAAATATAGACTCAATGTTTGCTTATTTTTATTGTAGTCTGTCATACTCGTATAAATCTCTTTCTTTTTAAATCTTCTTAAGATTTGTATCCAAATTTGATGCGATAGTATCTTTTGAGTAGTAAACCAGATTATTCATACTTTACTTATTCATACAATGGAACACTCCTACCAATTGAACACTCTGAAGATCTCTTCTTCAGGTGATTCTTCACTTGAGGTGTGTGCGAAGATGCTTTCCGATGATGGGGCGTCTGAAATGATTCAGAGTCTTATCAAGGAGGACACCACACTTTATGTTCAAGGAGACCTGAAAGGATACAACAATCCTGATATTGGATATGAACCCGCGTCGAACTTCCGGGAGAAAGACAGGGATTCTAACAACAAAATCGTTCGGAATTGGATGAACCTCTTTAAGACTCACCAATCAATTCGGGGTGAAAATGCAGGTATCGTTTGTACCTCTATCCCACGCACAGAAAGATATTTTACGATTCAGATGCACGAAGATGGTTCAATGAAAGTTCATCACAATAGCAATCATTCAGTGAATACCGAATCTACAGAGATCCTTCAAAACTTCCTTCAGTTCACAGGGATTACTCAACTGAGAGTTTTGACCATGAGAGAATCTTCAAAGAGTGCTAACTACCGAACTTATCTCGCCGATCTTCAAGCCTTTCTCCTCGCGGTCAATTTCAAAGTGAGTCCCGAAATGTTTGAAGATGTCTTCATGACCCCCACTCTCATAAACTCATCCGATAAAGAGCTTCTCCCTGACGGAAGCACACTTCCTATTCTTAGAGAAAAGAAGCTCCCACGGGGGAAAGTATGGACTCCCGAAAATAAAGATTATCTTTACTTTGTAGAGAGTGAAAAGCGCACAAAGAAATATTGTTCTCACTCTCAAAAGTTTTATTACCCCAAACAGGGAGTCATTTCAAAGATCTATTATCAGGTGAATGAGCTTCTAAAAAATGAAGAGAATGGTGTTAAGAGATTGATTCGCGAATCTTACTTTGACAATCTGAGAGAATGGAATCGTTGGTCAGATTACTGGGTCAATGATATTGACGATGCGGTCACGATTCTAGCTATAATCCACGCATTCAGTTTCTGCTCCCTAACTGCTAGAGAAAAGGAAATCAAAGCTACACTTGAATTGATTACCAAACCCTGGTTTGAGAAGTTCGCTCTGGATGAGTTTCGGATGATGGAACCAGAACCAGAACCAGAACAGTAAAAATATGCTTATAGATATAGACTTGCTATAATATATGATCATCTCAAGGAAGGATGAAATTAAAAATATTTTAGGTAATTTTTTAATTGATGAATGTATTAATTATATACTTGCGATAGAAACAAGCGAGAATCATACGAAAGCTCTTAATCACTGGATCACAATTTGTCTATATAACCAAAAAACGTTTGTCTATTCCAAAGAGAATATTGTAATTAATCTTCATTCACAAATTAAACGAATGAATGGAGATTTAAAGAAAATACGGGAAGAAAATGAACAAATTAGAATATTGGAAGAACAGAACCGATTATGGGCCGATGCATGGATGAGAAGTGTTCGTTTTTAATATGTCGTGCTAACAGACTGCAAATATTCATTTAATTTTTTTTCTTTTTCTGTGATAATTGTTTCGATCATTCGCATATAGAACACTTTTTGGTCTTCCTTTTTGATCGCAAATTGATACAGAGAATAAATTATATCTATTTCTTCTTTCTCCCAAAAATCTCTTAAAGAACTCATCAACGGAGAAGCAGAAAGAGTTTTTTCACTTGTTTCTTCTTTAGTCAAAAGTTCTATGTAATGAGATAATGTATGATTAGTTAATGAGTTCATATCATAATTGCTTTTCAAATACGATAAACCCTGTATACACTGTTCATAAAAAAAAGAGTATTTTGGATCGGTTTTGGGAAACCAGTGTAAAGACATCATTAACGGATAACAAAGATTATGCAAATCATCTCTACTATCACCCCCCACAGTTCTAACAATACCCTGATAAGCAGCTGGCTCATTGTAAATAATTGAGTTGTTTGTTATTGAGAGTTTCGTCCCCATGGGTTTATAGAGTAATAATGAAAGTTTTATTACACACGATAGAGGTTCTAATAACACTTTCTTTTGGTCGCCATTTGACATATAGGATTCTACAATTTTATAAAGCGATACACCATAACTATTGATACTTTCCATATATATAATACAATCTTTATTTTCTGATCGTTTTTCTTCTCGTTCGTTTTTAAAGTTATTGAGGAATAAGCTTCGAAAGACTCATTGCACGAATCATTCGGGTAATTCCAATGCCACCACCACTTCTCGGAATAAAATCAAACTTCATAAACTCATCCATCTCAGCATCAACCCTCTCCTGTCCGAACTTGTCATACAGAATCTGTGCGTATCCACCGTCTGAAATGGTCTTGAACTTCTCTCTCATCTCCTCGGGAGAACAACTTCTCTCAGCAGAACCAATCGTTTCAATACCATGCATAATAACATCAATCTTATTCGAGTGAGCCCCCCCCGGATGAAGCTTCATATTCCAGAAGGGAGAAGTTCTCTCAGGGAAGTTCTCAAGAAAGAAAACTGACCCGTTGTCTCTCTCAAGTTTTTCCTCATGTTCATTCTCCAATTCATCAACCCCGTATGCCTTGCTAACATCATCATAATCTCCAAAGGGATAGGTGCCGTCCTCAGACCTCTTGAAACCAAGATAATCAAGAAGCTCTCCCTCAACCTTCTTCAGTTCATCCATACCACCCTTGAGCTCAAACTCAAACATGGGGAAGATTCTCTCGTGGCGACCGGGAACAGGATTCGGTTCATTCCGGTAAGAAGTGGACACACAGAAGAAGCCATTCTCCTCGGGATGACTCAAAAGATAATGCTCCAACCACATCTGACCCGTCTGAGGAAGTGGCCAAATACTACCCTCATAATCATAGGTAGAAATGGTTCGGGGATCCTCACATGCAGCGAGAATACTCTTCTTATTCTGGGTATGAACCTCCTTAAAACCCTTCACATCTCTGAAGAAAGAACGCATCTTTCCCACAACATAATCAAAGTTCTTGTAGTGTTCTCCCTCCATTGTATCCATTTTTCTTATACCCTACCTTAGCAATATTTTTTTAAGTATTTTCAAAAGGATTCTTTCTTCATGGAACAATTATGATTTATTTTCTTATCTTTTATTCGTTTGTCTTTTCTTTTTATTCGTTTTTCTCTTATTTCTTTTCTTAGTGAGTCTTTTAGATTTTCTACGAAGAGTTCTTCTCTTTTTCTTTCTCTTTTTCTTTAAAGAGCCACCGACCGTCGGCTGAGGCTGCGCGACCGCCGCCGAGCTGGAGGCGGCCGTTCCACCCGACGGCGTGCGGGCGCTATCGCTCTGCTCTGCCTCCTGCTCTAGCAGCGGCTTCTCCTCGGCAGCCCCCCCGGCGCCCCTCGCCGCCTGTATCTCCGCCCGCTTCGCCGCGCCCTCCTCCTCTTTGGCCTTGGCCGCCGCGGCCAGCGCCTTCTTGCCCAGCTTCTCGCCGACCCGGGCAGAGACGCCGAAGCGCGCCCTGCCTTGTGTAACTTCATCAAGAAACTCATAAAAACGTGTATAATGGGTGGTCTTATCATTTAATATGTAGTTAAATACTGTCTTTTTACAATCTGCGCTCTCCTCATAATTATAATCATCTCGGTAAAAATAACTTTTAACATCCCCCAGTTGTAATTCCGTCCTTTTTCTTTTTTCATCTTGCTTTGGATTGTTTTCCTTCCTAACGAATTTTCTGCCCAGCCAATTGGCGCGTTCATCCTGATTGTGAAAACAAGCACCCCTTGTTATAGTACTCTCTTTAAACTCGTGGTTACAAGGGATCATTATTAATCTTATAGGGCTGGTGGGGGATGAAGGAAAATTACTAGCATTACAATTAACAAAAATCATAGCAGTTTGTTGTGTTCTAAGTAGTTCAGAAATATAAATAACTTTGGTAGCATATTCCGAAAATAATGTTTTTATCGTCCGTTCGGCAGCGACCTTTTCCAGACCACCTATCCCTTTCCAAGTTAGTGATGTATCTTGTTTAAATTTTTGATGCCATTCCCGCTTCTCATTATGTTGTGCTTGCCCGTGTCTAATAATACAGAGATCTTTATGTTTTAATAATTGTCTTAATGATTCTTCCCCCCCCCTTTCCTCCGTACCGGCCCGCCGCCCCACGCCCACCAGTGTGGCTGCACTTATATACGCATGACCATCGATTTTTTTACCTTTTCTGATTTGTACTTCAACTCCTTCATCACATATTTCATCTCTAGAGAGATCAAACATCTCTCCAAACTCGACCAAACCTATTCTTCCATCATCATTAGATCCCCCACTTTTCATAAATAAACGGTATTTAGAATCTACTTCTTTAAGTAAGAATACTACACAATTATTGAATTTATATAAATTCTGCTCTTTTAAATCTGGTTCTTCTTTTCTATTCTCCAAACGCTGTAAAATACTTTCCTCTTTTCCTGTGGGATATAACATGTCCAAAAAACATCTTATTCTTGAAGAGTGTGAAAAAAGAATAGCTAATTGGCTAACCGCCCCTCTCTGCGGGGCATTCGGCGACGGCCGGATCCGGGTCCACACCCCCTCAAGCGTCGTAGCTAATTCTTGTAGTCTGATTACGATCCTGTTCGCTTCTGGGCGATTTGTCGCATCTTCAAACGTATTCCCTTTCCAACATTCTTCAATTAATTTTTGTAGTTCCGCTTTGATTTTTTCCAGAGAAGATGTCTCTTCTGTGTCGGTGGCACCTTTCATCGCGCCTCGGAGCTGTTCCACAGGCCTATCGCCTTCCCTTACGCGGGTGATCCACTTACTCAGCTCCGGTCCTTCTCGCGCTCGTAGATTCCCTCTGTCAAAAATTGTAAGTTCACCCGAAATTAATTCTGACATAACCATTCCAAAAGTATATATATCCGCTTTTTCATTGAAATCCCCATTATTTTTGTAGAAATCATAAGTATCCACCCTGACCGACAACTTCTTCTTCTTGAGGTCGACGACGGCTGTCTCGCCGTTGTCGAACTTGATCTTGTGCTCGTTCGCGCCGAACCTGTTTTTCTTGAAGCCCGCGTAGGTTCCGAGGCGGGTGTCGAACTGGACAACCGAGCCCATCGGCAGCGCCATGTCCGCCTCACCGAGTTTTTCTGCGACGATGGCGGCATGGGCACTTTTATTTACCCCCCCCTTCTCCTCAGTCTTCACCCATACTTCGGGCGGTACGAACAAAGGCGTGCCACTATAGACCTTCTTCTCCCCCGAGTCGAAGGGGAATTGGTGAGAACTTCCAAAGTCTATAATTTTTGCGGTTATCGTATTTCCTTTCCCTTGAACTAATATATTTTCCGGCTTCAGGTCACCATGTATTATCTTTGGTGTCAAATTATGTAAATATTCCAAACCTTTCGCAATAGAAATCCCTATTTGAAATATTTCTTGGTAAGTGAATCCTTGTTTTTTTTTTTGGTTTTTTTTGAGTCTAGCTTCTAAAGAACATGGATTTTTCCCATCACAACCGTCTTTCATAATAAGGATTGGTTCCTTTCCACCTGAATCAAATGCGATAAATTCGGGGGGGAGTAGGAATGATGCATATTCAACCCAGGATTTACCCTGTAGAATAAGATTTCCGATTTTGAACTCGGAAATAATATCGTCTACAGTAGCCGACCGGGACTCTTGCTCAAGCCGCTTCACCTCATGCTCCATGTCCCCAGGGGTTTTGCCCTCGAACTCACCTTTGAGCTTCGTGCCGGCTCGGATGTTGACGAGGGCCTGCTGCGCTTCGGCCAGCGCCTTCGGCTCCACCTTACTCGCCACCTTAAAAATATGATCCCCACATTTAAACACCGCACCCTTCCCCCCCCTCCCCACAAGTTCAACGCCCGACAGCTCGCCGATCTTGTCTATACCTTCTATCCCCTGGATTTGAGACAGTAGATTAAATAATGCATCATTATCAAGTTCTGTTCTGAAAGCTAGTTTTTCCGATCGCGACAAGTTAGAATGGAATACTCTATTTTTTTTAGCTAAAGTTATCAACTCTTGAATTTTAGCTTCATATCCAGGATCCGTCGGGGGAGGTGCGGCCCCGGCCAGGCCGGCTGGGGTGCTGGCACGGCCGGTGTGCTGCGTAGCTGGGAGATTTGTTCCTTGCATATCCTATTACTTATATACTATTACATATTTTTTTTTCATATTGATTCTATTAACTAATACAGTTTCTTGTACATTTTCTTTAGGAAGAAGAGTTCTTCATTCCACATGTCTTTATTTGTCTTATTACTGAGTTCTTTGAAATCTTTTTCCAAATTATCCTTATTCTCTTTCAGCTTCTCAATCTCTTCTTCTGTCAAGGTGTAAATCGGTAGTTTGATAAGATAATCATACTCATTTGTAATCTTATCAAAATTAGGAAGTGAATCGCAAGGAATACTCTTGTTATTGGAACATCCGGGAAACTTATTCTTTTTCAAGATCTCGTTTACTGCTAGTTTAGGTTTCCTGAAGATTGAGATCTTTTCATCAAGTATGGATTGAATAAACGCACACTTTGCACTAATAATCTTAAGTTCTTCCTCCAATTCTTTGATTTGATGAATCCGTCTCTTTTCATACAACTTCAAACGAAGCTCATAGTATTCTTCAAGGATATCATTGATATGAGAGTATTTTGTAATTGTTCCCGTTTCATTGTAAAGGTGCATGTTGCTTACCGATGTATATTTTGTACTTGTCAGATTGAAATCTTTCTCGACAGTATCTATCTCTCCTTCACTCCACTTTGAAGCATTCAGATATCCTGGTTTCAGAGTAATGACAAACTTAACCTCCGTGTCTGTGCAATGATTCTGATAATCCAGAACAACTGGACCCTTTTTCTTCTTCTTCTTGTCTTCTTTTTCACCCCTCTCCGGAATAAGACTTTCTAAGAACTCTTTGTAGTCTTCTGACCAACGACCTATAGGAAGTTCTGATATTTCAATTACAGAGGGATTGATCACCTTATAAATACCCTTCGATACAAATGTCTTTTCGTCCCTCTTGAAGATTGTCCCCTTGAAACCTCTGAACCACGGTTGAATGTTCAAGAAATCTTTGCCGTTGAGTTTCGCCTGAATACTTTCAATCAAATCCAACGGATTGTGTTGAGGAATATTTGTACTGAATCCCGTTCCAATCCCCGTCATACCATTCACAAGAACAATGGGAATCACGGGAGCATAGAACTTGGGTTCCACTAAAATACCATCATCTTCCACTCTTTCAAGAATAGGTAGATCACCTTTAGGATAAATCCACTCAACGATCTTATGGAGTTGTGTATGAATATACCTAGGACTCGCTGAATCAGAACCACCCATAATTCTTGTTCCAAATTGACCACCAGGGACAAGGAGATTGATATTGTTCGCTCCCACAAAGTTTTGAGCCATACCGATAATGGCTCCCTGTAAAGATGCCTCACCATGATGATAGGCTGCATTCTCACTTACATATCCCGCAAGTTGTGCTACACGAATCTCAGATGTAAGATTCCGCTTCAAACACGAATAAAGAATCTTACGTTGACTGGGCTTGAAACCGTCAAATGTTCCAACAGAACGATGAAGGTCGCTGTTAGAGAAATGGATTAGCTCTTTATGAATAAACTCCTCAATATGAACTTTCTTTTCATCACTTTTCAGAATATTATTCTCATCATACTTGTAAAGCCATTTCTTTCTTTCGTCTGCCTGGGTCTTTTTGAATGCAAGATCCATCGATGTATTACTTTCTTCTGTCCAGATGTAATCATTATTCATCATATCCTTGAAATATTCTTTTGCCTCTTTGGAGGTGCTTGTCCCTAATCCCTTGTAATATTTACACTTCCACTTCTTGTAGCTAGGCGTTTTCTTCACCCAAGCATTGTAATCTGTCAGATTATAGAATGATTTTACCTGTTTTCCCTTAGACACTTTCACAATAGGTGTAATCATACTTGTGACAAAGTTCATCTTTATGAGAGATGGCCACATTGTATTGAACAAGTTCAAGACTAGACCCTTGATATGGGACCCATCATGGTCTTGATCGGTCATAATCATAACCTTGCCATATCTCAGTGATTTTGTATCCTTGTAGTCTTTTCCACTTGCTAGACCAATAATCTTCTTAAGATTTGTAATCTCCGTATTATTTGTAATTTGTTTGATGGATGCATCTTTGACGTTAAGAAGTTTTCCTCTCAAAGGAAATACTCCGTACTTATCTCTCCCTACCTCTGAAAGACCTGAGACAGCCATAGACTTCGCTGAATCTCCTTCAGTCAGAATAAGGATACATTCGTGGGATTTCTTAGTCCCCGCCCAGTTCGCATCGTCTAGTTTAGGAACATTAATTTTACTCTTTTTAGACCCATCTGTTTTCTTTTGTCCTTTATTCTCTTTGAACTCAGCAAATGATACAATCTTCTCAATAATATCGGTGGATGAAACGAAAGATTTAATCAACTTGTCCGACACCTTGGGTGCCGAACCAAACTTTGATGCCGTTGTAATCAATCGTTCTTTTGTCTGCGAATCGAATGAAGGATCCTCAATCGTTGCATTGATAAAGATATAAATGTAATTCTTGATATAATTATCGGGAACTTTCTTTTTGTGTTTCTTTTGGAGAATATCTGAGATCTTAGAAATTACCTGTTTTGTAATAAGATCCACATGTTTCCCTCCCTTCATTGTAAAGACACCATTCACAAATGAAACCTGTTTGAACTTATCTGAGTTAGAGAGAGTCAATCCCACATCCCATCTCTCATGAATACTATCATATACACATTTTTGTTTATCTTCTAGATACAGTTTCATGTAATTCTCAAACGATTTAATCTTCAATTTTTCATCATTGTAATAAACTGAAACAGTTTTGTCTGTCATACCCGAAAGGTCATACACTCTCCTCTCAAAGAGAGACAGCATAGTCTCACTGAAACCCTGAATACCAAATCTGTCAAAATCTGTAATCCAGGTGATTTTTGTGTAAGGTTTTCCCGTGAACTTCTTAATCTTAGGTTTTTTCACAACTTTCATATTATTCTCAAACTCTTGGATGTATTGTAAAGAACGCACAACATCAACAGTTTCAACCCTGAATCGCGTTGAGAAGATATTTGTAAGCTTCGCTCCATATCCATTCTTTCCTCCAACCACCTTTCCCTTCTCTTCATAATTTGAAGATGTCAATAGTTCACCAAAGATAAGTTGAGGTGTCATTATCTTGTTTCCATCACTATCTACCTCAGTTTCGTGGTCAACAATGTCAATCCCCTTTCCATCGTTGTAAACAGAAATCTCACCTGTATTCTTGTTTATCCATACCTTCATCTTAGTCACTGGATAGTCAGATCCCTTCATGATTCCCCGAATCCATGCATCCCGCGAGTTAACAATAATCTCATCAAAGATCTTGTAGATCGCAGGGATGTATTCTCCCTGAATATAAGAGATTTTTGTTCCATTCAAAACAGGGATTGTTTCTTCAATAAGATGTTCACCACCCACATATGTATCGGGTGTATCATAAATATGATCACGAAGTTTTTTCTTGGTGTAAACTTCCTTCATACTAAGTAAATACAATTAGTAGATTGTATTTAAATAAGAATCAAATTTAAATATTGAGTAATATAAAGATGGATTATTATGGTAGTTTTTATGAATTAGAACAAACCGTTGATTATGGTATTGAAGAGATCAAAGATGAGTTTGAAACAGAAACAACATTGGACAAGATCGGTAGTATTCCTCTGAAAGAATTATTGAAAGCAGTTTTCATGATACATCTCACTATTATTCTATTGATCTTAGCAGCTTACTATGAAAACAAAAATAGCATTCATTATCCTATCACTCGTTTACAACTCGCAGTGGTCATTTCTTCATTATGGTTTTTCCTGTATTGCTATTGTTAAAAAGAACGTCTCGTTCCCTTTTTCCCCTTCTTCTTTTTCTTCTTCTTTTTCTTTCCCGTTGAAGCCTTCTTTTTCTTTCCCGTTGAAGCCTTCTTTTTCTTTCCTTTCTTCTTCTGTGCTCCTCTAGCATTGTAATTAACGAGTTCAGGGAACTTATTATTCAATGGTAAAACATATGTAAGAAAGAAATTATCGATGTGAGGATCGGTTGGATATTCTTCTTTGTAATCATCTATCAACTTCAGTGCCTCCTTTTGTAAAGATTTCATCTGAAACTTATCCGTAACACTGGGTTTCCAACTTTTCCCCGCTTTAAGGAATCTCTGTTGTTTCTGTAGATTTTCTTCAAGTTTAGCCAACATATTGGTTCGAAGAAGTTCTTGCACATTCTTCTCTTTTTTACGAATTCCCGCTTCTAAAAATCCAATACCCTCGGGTCTCAGACCACTCGCTGGTTTAACCGCAGCCTTGTAAGCTTGCTCTTCCAGAACATAGTCTTTGAAAAGAACATCTAACATATCGGAAACTTTTTCCGCAGAAATGGGTGGTCCCAAAGTGGTTCCCAGGATTTCCGGTATTTGAGAATGGGAAACTGGACCAATTAACATCCCTTGAACAAACTGAATTTGTTTCTCACCAATAATATGACGAGTTCCTTCACTTTCATGTTTTTTCATAAATCTCTCTACGCCTCGCGCATATATATCACCGGAGATCGGTGATGGAATCCATTTTTCATTCAAGATTGGTAATAAATCCATAAATGCTCTGGCATTCTTGACCTTAGGAACACTTCCAATATGTGTTTTGTACAATTCTTTACTCTTTTTCTTAATAGATTTTTTGGTTTGAACGCCAAGACTGAATAAACCTTTCTTAGCGCTGTCGGCCAAAGAAGCCGACATACTGTAAGAATCTTCGGCTAATTTGGGGACTATTTTACTAAGCTTGAAGGGTGAAGGGAAGTTTTTCTGTCGGAGAGTTCTTTTCTTTCGAGCGGGAGCCATTTATTATATCCTTAGATTATTTTTTAGATTCGGTAGGAGGGGCGGCTTCATCTATTTTCTCAACTGATTGATTAATTATCTCTGATGCTGTTTCCTTCGCAACATCAACTTTTTCTTCAATAACACTTTGGACATTCCCCACTTCACCCATAATTTTCTGTTCAAGATTACTCTTCTGAGCCATCAAATCTTTCGGATCCCCTAATCCCTTCAATAAGGAAAGTATGTTTTCATTTTGTAATCTATCTTCTATGTTGGTGTTCATATTATTTTCATATTTATCGGGTAAAACCGAAGATAACTCTTTCTTGAAATTGAACTCCTTCTTCTTTTTAACCTCACCCTTGCCAGAAAACTCTTTTTCTACTTGCTTTCGTTTAATATTTTCTATTGATTTACAGAATGGACGATAGGCAGCTCTGTGGCTTTCATATTCATCGTATTTCCCCGAAAGTTGAAAAAACTGCCACCCCTCAGTCTTAAGTTGTTCTGTTGTGATTGCATATTCAAAGTAATTTTTGTCCAGTGAAAATAATTGTAAGAAACCATTACTCGCGGTAACAGATAATGAAATAGTCCACGATATCCAATAAGAGATAGCTTCAAAATGACGGGGGAGTTTCGCGGGGTCCATTTGTCCGAGAGAAAGAACCGCGGGTAAGAGTATTGAACCAGTTGTCACTATAAACCGGAATACATTGTAATATTTCTTGGTATGAACTTTTCTTTTTTCATAATTGAGAACTTCAGATAAAAAACGACTCTTTAAAATAGAGTTCTCTGTTCTTGATGATAATTCCAATCCCTCAATGATCTCACCAACTTCATCTTTGTATGAAAATCCTAAATCACTCATTATACTATTACTATTATTACAAGATTTTATTTATAACGTAATATATATATGGTTAAGAAACAAGGTAAGGAAAAGAAGGAAAAGAAGAAGAGATACACTCCTAAGAAAAGAAAAGTTCTTCCTAAGAAAAAGAAAGTTCCTAAGAAAAGAAAAACGGTTCCTAAGAAAAGAAAAATATCTACAAATCTTAAAATAAAGAACCCGCGGAAAACAGAAAGAAGAGGAAAAACTAAGTTCTCTCACGAGGATTCTTTTCTAAAAATACTGAATCAAATATTGGCTATCATGGGTATAGAGAGTTTATTTGAGGAAGAGGATAATGTATTAGAACGTTCTTGGAGAGGGAGTGGGAGTTTCTTGAAAGAAGGGATTAAGCAGGGTCTTTCGTTATTGAAAAATTATAGAAACGACAGATTGGATCCAGATTGTAATGTCGTGTGTTTGACAAATGCACTCATACTCTGGACAATATTAGAAAAAGAAAAACTTTCTGAAAAATTATCACCATATGAAGAATTATATTTGCTATGTCTTTATTATTTAAATCGTGGGACGAACCTGGGCTCCAATAAAGTTTTGCCTCTTGAGTATGCTTTGTTGGGTATTGAAAACAGAATCGAACACGCGAGAAAAAACTATGAAGAAAAGGTTTCAAAGAAAGCTCAGGCGAAAAAAATAAAGAAAGCTAAAGGCTATCTTGTAAAACTAGAGAAGGCTAAAGCTGAAATTAAACAAAAATATGATAGCCATGAACCTCAATGGAGAAATATTTCTGTGGCTGAAATGGAACAAATGAAGGGGCCGGACAACGAGGAGCTGCGTGGCGTCTCGTATCACGACTTCGCTGCTCGCCACGATAGATTCTGGTGGCTGAATAATAAAACGGGGGTTCTCAAGTCTGAAGATAAACCTTGGTCGCCAGAATTGTGGGAAGGCCCCGATGATAAAAGGGAACAAGTGGAAATCTGTCGTCCAGTTTCCTGTCACTATTTATTTGAGTCGTGGGCAAAAAAATCACCAGAGATGAGGAAATCAATTGAAAAACTATGTATGAATATCGTTTCTATTTATAAGGGTTTAACATTTACATTGATTCAGCAGTTCGCAGAAGAGGAAATATATCAGTATCAATTAGAATCTGAACCAATAATAGATGAAACAAAAATTACATTAGATTTAAAGATATTTAGTTTATTAGAGAATGTAGAATTTGTATTGATACCCGATTCACGGCTCATTCAAGATTTTACAGAAGAATATAGTGATCTTGATGAAGCGAAATGGGTTTATACAAACTTACAAAAAGATGAATACGACCAATGCACTATGGATAGAACATTAATATCTGAATTGGAAGAAAAATCATATTTAGTGGGTTTATTAAACTCATCAAAGATTCATCTATTGGAATCAAGTGGTAGTTCCAGACTACCTTCTGATACAATTGATATCTATGTAGGAGATGGTACTGGTCAAAGACCGTGGGATGAACCCGTTTTAGAATCAATTACTCTGTATAAAAAAACTCTGAATGATGGAAAAGAAATAATAGACATCAGTGAAAATATTGAGAATAGTATAACGGATCACTGGTTCATTGCCGATAAAGGTAATATCTCTGATAGGGTGGATCTCGAAGTAGCTATCTATGGACCCCTGTTTGTGGACAATGAGACGGAGGCGTTGCAGGCAGAGATCGCGGAGCTGCGGGCGAAGCTGGGGAAGCAGAAGCGTTAGGCGGAGGAGTGAACATACCGACGTTCGCCTTTAATGGAATAGATACTTGATCATTTGAGGAGAGACTAAACTCTCAAACATATTCCTATTCTTTCTGTTCAGTTGGAAGCATTCGGTATAAAGATAATATTCTTGGGGACTTGAAAAATTGAGATATTCAACGCAGAAACAGATGCGATTCTTACACGCATTAACATCTCTCGGAGTATATTTACCCACCTTTGAACGAACACAGTTCATTCTGATATATTTATAGTCTTAAATACTTATGGTATCAAATTTATACTGATTTTCCTCGCGCATGAAATCCAATATCCAATGAGTATCGTGTTTTTTTTCATACAAAGGGGATTTCAGCAATGATTTCCCGATGATATCTCTTCCATAGTCTTCATCTTTATCTTTATCTTTATCTTCAGCCTTTGTTTCTTTCTTAAGATTGTAACGAAGGGAAATCTGTTTATTTCCATTCATATTCAGATTGTAGTTCAGATTGTAGTTCATATTGTAGTTCAGATTATTGTTCATTTAAAGTAACATTATCAAATTTATCTCAGAATCATATCCGTACAAGTTCTTCATTCAAACATAAAATATACAATATAGATAAATGTGTGGTATTTTTGCATTCATCTCTTCCGATGAGATTGATGTTGAAGCAATTAAATTAGAATCAGATAAACTATCTGCACGTGGTCCAGATTCATCTAAGGAAATATCTATGAAAATCGGAGACAAAAATATTTATCTAGCTTTCCATCGCCTCGCAATCAATGGATTGGATGAAAAAAGTGATCAACCAATGAATCTCCTAAATCTTAAGAGCATTTATCTTCTCTGCAATGGTGAAATATACAATTACAAAAGTCTTGCAAAAAAATACAAAATAGATCTTGAAACAAACAGTGATTGTGAAATAATTATTCATTTATACAACAAATTACCTGTAGACAAGTTTATTCGGGAATTGGATGGAGTCTTTTCCTTTGTGATTTGCGATAAAGATAAACAAATGATTCTTATAGGACATGACCCTATAGGTGTTCGCCCCCTTTATTGGTATCACACAGGGAGAGATCTTGCCCTATCCTCTGAAATGAAAGGTCTTTCTTCACTGAATAATTCCATTGATTTTTATCCACCGGGAAGCTATTCATATTACAAGATGGGTCAAATTATGAAATCTTTGAATACATACTCCTATTATACCTTTGACTATCCACTTAAGGAACAACTTACTGAAGAAAGAATTATACCACTCATTCAAGAAAAATTAGAAGAATCTGTTAAAAAAAGACTCATTACAGATAGACCATTTGGCTGTTTGTTATCAGGTGGACTAGACAGTAGTATTATTGTTTCTATTCTTGTAAAATTAATGGGGAAAGAGTCTGTGAGAACATTTGCAATTGGTTTAGAGAACTCTCCAGATTTATTGGCTGCTCAGAAGGCTGCCGATTATTTAGGAACAAATCATACAAATGTCATCGTTTCTGAAGAAGAGATGATTCAATCAATTGAAGATACTATTTATCAAATTGAGTCTTACGATACCACCACTGTTCGGGCATCCGTGCCCATGTTTTTACTGGCGAAATATATTCGCGATAATACCGACATTAAAGTTATCTTCAGCGGGGAAGGCAGCGATGAAGCTTCTGGTTCATATCTTTATTTTCATAATGCTCCTACACCTGAAGATTTTCAAGCTGAATGTATTCGTCTTCTAAAAGATGTAAGGTATTTTGATGTTCTCAGGGGAGACAAAACTATTGCGGGAGCTGGATTGGAATTAAGAGTTCCCTTTTTTGATAAAGATTTCTTAAGATTCTATATGAGTATAAATCCCTCACTTAAAATGGTGAGAAATGGTTTTGAAAAATACTTGTTAAGGAAATCATATGAAGATTATCTACCCCAAGAAATCGCTTGGAGGAGAAAAGATGGATTTTCAGATGGTGTTTCTGTTCTTGACAGACCCTGGTACAAAATCATAGAAGAGTATTCAAAACTCAATTATGGTTTCACAGAAAAACAACTCTATGAAATGTATTACAAAAAATACTATAATAAGTGTATGGATATTATTCCCTATCAATGGATGCCCAAATGGACAGAGGGAGTGGGTGAAAATCCTTCGGGGAGATTGATAATAAATTAGGCTTCTATCTTCCCATGACCCGATTTTGTTAAAAAGCGAGGATCAACACTATCAGGACAATTCGCAATTTTTTCTCGCAAATAACACACGAATGTTAATCGTGTATATTTTTCATATATCCCGACTGTTCCTACTTCTGGATTGTCGTGATAATCGGAATCCATCTTATCATTGAACTCTTTATCTTCTGGGGTTTCAATGATCTCAGTATTACAGTGCCACTGATGAACATCCATCGCTAAGAAGTCCCCAGTATCCACATCTACGGCGACCCCAAACTGTGGAAAAGCTGTATATCCTCCGTGATACTTCCCCCTCTTAATAATGGACAAGTTTCCAAATCCATCCGAAAAATCTCCAGCATCTTTGTGTTGTGCAGTCCTGAAATTACGATTAATAGTGATTGTTGAAAAGCATGTTTTTGGTATCTTAAGATGGGGTTTTGTATTGGCTCGTTCCAATTGTTTTTTGTAAGATTCAGGAACTAGTTTCTTGAATTGATTGTTAATCTCTTGAATAAAAGATAAGCCTTCATGATATTTCTCAAAGTTGGTGCGAGTAAAATGTGTCAAACGGCACGGAAGTTTTGAAAAATTATTGGATGCTTCATAAAATCCTATGGGATTTGAAGCGACCTGATTGTTGACCTTCATTTTTGAAACACCTCCTTCTTTTTTTATCAACAGAAATACAAGAGTTTCTTTATCTTTAAAGTCTTCCTCAGAATACTTTATATCACTCTTTTTTACCATTTCTTGAAGATCTCCAATCTCTAAAAGGTCAAACTCCTTTTTAAGTTCATTTCCTTTGGGGGTAAGATATCCCGTGGACCATTTATTTGTATTTACGATATTACGTTTTTTCCAATAAGTTCCCTTGGTATCAATCGGACCCGCGGAAGCACCCCTCCCTCGGCTAGCTTTAGCCAGGTCTTTGTAGGATTTCCAACCCATTTCAACCGATGTTTCTGAGAGTTTGTTCTTTCGAAACTTTAATAATAATTTTTCTGAACCATCATCATCTTTGTAATACACGTCAATATTGGATGTTATAACTGGATATTTAAGTTCATCTTCATTGTACCATTTCCCCTCTCTCTTGGCGATTTCTTCATCCGAAAATAATTTGTCAACTACTAATTTCTTAATACGAGGCATATATTAGTAGAAAAGAAAAAAATAGAAGCTAAACGATCAGAAAATTCAGCGGGTTCGCAGACTTTTCAAAGAATATTTTTTTCATTTCAATGAAACCTCCTCTATTGTCCAATATTTACCAGTTCTCTTCGAAGGCTGCTTTATAGAGATCTTCGCAAAGGCTTTCTCTTTTTAGTTCTCTTGGATTTTCTCTTTTTTATTCTCTTGGATATTCTTTTTTTGGTCCGCGGATTCCTCGACCTTGACCCTGCTTTGCCCAGTCGAACTTCGTTTCGCCCTCCACCCGAGCGCGGGAGACGTCCAAGATCCGGCTTCTTTTGGATCCACGCCCTCTTCTCCTCTTTCTCCACCAGCGTGTTGATGATGTCTGCTTCGGAGGCGTGCTTGCTGTACCAGTGGTTGCGCAGGGAGATGGCAGCAACTTGGCGTGGAGAGAAATATGAGGGCGGCGCATCTGGCCCTTCGGGGCGGGGCGGGGCGCTCGCGGCTCGGATCATCTGGACCACGGCGTTGATCGGGTCGCGGGCGAGCAGCCGCAACGCCTTGATGGCCTCCTCGAGCTCCTTCGGGTCGACCCCGAAGTCCTCCGCCCGCTTGCGCAGGGGCGCCAGCTCCATGCCCTCGAGATCTGCCTCCAGCGAGTCCAACCATTCGAGGAAGCCCCCCGCGATATTCTCCCAGTCATTCGTGCCGAGCTCTCTGACGAGTAGCTTCAGTTCCTTGTCCTGGTGCGCTTTCCACTTTTCGCCCTCGGACTCTGTCTCCCAAATCCTCGTCTTGAAGTGATTCTCAAGCGCATTTTCAAGAGCTCCGACCTCCATCTTTTCGAACTTGGCGCGCTCTCCCTTCACGTGCTCCTCCACCGCCTTCTTCGCCTTCTTCACAGCGCTCGATCTTTCCATTTTCTTCGCATCAGTAAAATTTCTATAAATGTTATTATCCTGCTCGATCATAAGTTGATCGATATTGAGGGTCACGGGGCGACCGCGGTCTATGTACGATATCCACTCCCTCTCGTCCTGCTCGCGGGTGGCGTATCGTGCGAGGTCTGCCTGCGACCGCAGCTGTTTCAATCGAGCATCATCGTTCGGGTGCTCCTCCGCCTGGAACAACGCCTTAAACTCCTTGCCGTATTTGAGGGTTGCGCGTTTGTCCCGGAAGGCATAATCGACGATCTCTTCGATCCGCCAGTTTCTCTCTTTCACCACGTAGTCCTTCAGGCCCTTACGCAGCTCTTTCGGCGTCAGCGCGTCTCTCTTGTCCGTGTCCCACTTAGTAAACAACGGCTTCGGCTCCCTCCCTGGATCCTCCCAAATTTTACCTGCTGCTGCCTCAGCATCACGGTACTGGCGCCATGTTTTTCCGGTCACTGCCTGATGCTTCTTCTTGAGTTTATCCAGTTTTTCATTTTCTTTTTCGAATGAACCCTCCATGAACGCTTCCTTAACCATCAGCTTAGGCCGATCCTTCTCCAGCCTCGCCATCTTTTGGGCGGCTTCCAATAATTTTTTATCGATCTCCTTGGCTAGCTTAACGGCACGGGGGGTCTTAAATATCGAATCCAGCTCCGTGGCAGGGGTTGCGTGGCTCGGGCTCGGGCTCCGGCTCGGGCTCCGGCTCGGGCTCCGGCTCGGGCTCCGGCCGGCCCCCCTTCCCTTCGGTGACGTTTTCGTATCTCTAGGTGTCGACTCCCTTCTCTTCGGTGGCATTTTATATTACTTTAGAAAATAAATCGAAACTAATTTTCAAATGGTTTAGATTTAAAATTAAATGTCAACATGAAGAAATTATATGAAAATCAGAAAAATAGAAGCTAAACGATGGAATATTATAATGCTACAAAAGGGCGGCGGCGCCAGTTATAAAAGTCATAAAACTAACTAAAAAAGTGGTTGCTTGGTCATCATTAATCATCGAACTCGAATGAGTCTCCGTCAATCTACATGAGCCTAAGTTTTCATCTGTTACATTGGCATGATAAATACACATATCATCACCCCCGCCATCGGGGTGGCGGCACTCTCCCCCTCCATCAAGTGCCACAGGAACACCACAACTGACAGATATACTTCCCCCCCCCCCGTTAAC
>CERI01084536.1_pt1 | contig 20412 bp, 22 predicted proteins | sample 350261 | NCBI WGS metagenome assembly CERI01 (sample SAMEA2620979, study PRJEB7988) | marine metagenome | isolation source: saline water (ENVO:00002010), including
GCTATGCCCTTGGCCGCTATTGCATGCGTTGTTTCAGCGGCAAGTATGGCTGGAATACCCGGAACGACTGGTTTTTTAAGTAAAGAGTTAATGCTAGCCCACATGCTACACCATCCCAACTACCCAATTCTAATTGGCGCTTTGGTTGTCTCTGCGAGCTGTTTGGTTGCCACTGCATTCCGATTATGTCTGCATATTTTTTTACCATCTAAAACGACTAAACCCGTAGAATCTCAAAGTGTTTTTTTTCAATTACCCCCGTTCATCTTAGCAATGGCAACCTTGATTATTGGCCTGTTTCCAAAATCAGTCACCCATTTTCTGTCTCAAGCGTCTGTTGCCGGCCTGCATATAGCAAATCCTCATACTGTTTCCCTTTGGCATGGTATTACACCTGAGCTAATCATTAGTCTATGCATTACCCTTTCAGGTATTATTATCTACACCGTATTTCAAAGCTTTCAGTGGCGCGCAACCGTGCCGGGCATTCTGCAGCTAGACGCAGGGTTTAATCGTGGAATTACTGGCTTAAGCTGTTTGTCTAAATGGTTGAACCGACGGTTTTTAGTGGATTCAATTCGTGCCCATATTTCAATTGTTTTGGTCTTTTTTGTTGCCCTAATGGCCCCACTTTTATTTGCTTTATCACCATCAATACAGATCTCTAACATTTCCATTGTTTATTTACCACTGCTCATTATTACTGGAACTGCCGCCATTATTGTATCCATGAGTAAAAAATGGCATGTCAAACTTATTGCACTATCTGTTGTGGGTCTACTCGTTAGTTTTGTTTTTTTTCTTTATCGAGCCCCCGATTTAGTCCTCACACAATTACTAATTGAAATTGTGTCGCTGGTTTTGTTGTTGCTCTTTTTCAAAAAGTTTTCAACTATGAAACGAAAAAAAGACCATGCCGTTCACGATCGATCCGGATTGTCATTCTTAAAAGCGCTTGTATCTATTGGTGTGGGGGGGATTGTATTTGTGTTAATTCAGGTCGTTAACCGACCGTCCGCCGACAACCCGATTGGTCAGTTTTTTATTGAAAATACACGCCCCTTGGCTGGTGGAAGCAATGCTGTCAATACAATTTTAGTTGATTTTAGAGGGTTTGATACCTTGGGTGAAATCTCAGTTCTATTTATTGCAATGGTTGGCGTAATGGGACTACTATGGAACAAGCGATCATGAAAGACTCTTATATATTACGCTCATTTTACCCCGTTATTTTTTGGATTATTAACATATTTGCATTGTTTGTTTTTTTCAAAGGCCATAATGCCCCTGGCGGTGGTTTCATCGCCGGTATTGCATCGGCAATATCCTTAGTATTTTTGTATATTATTGAAGGAAGGAAATGTTTAAACCGAATACCAAGCCCTGTTTCATTAGCGGCTATCGGATTGGCTTTAGCCTACGGGACAGCGTTGGCTCCCACGCTTATGGGTCAGGCATTTTTAATGCACACCATGTGGCATTTACATATTCCTCTATTGGGTGAGTTGCACATTGGGACACCCGCGCTATTTGATTTGGGCGTTTACTGTGTTGTAATTGGCATTACGGTGAGTATCGCATTGTGGTTTGATGAGGCTTCTGAATATGAGTGACTTAAATTTAATTGTTAGTATTATTGCGTCTTTGTTTGTATCTGTTGGGATTTATTTAGTGTTGCATCGAAGTGTTATTAACATTCTTATGGGTTTGGGACTGTTGACTCATGCGACTAATTTGCTCATTTTAGTTATGTCTGGTTCACCTATAGGGAAATCTGCACCAATTGTCCTGGACTCAGGCGCGCAAGTTTATGTAGATCCATTACCCCAAGCGTTAATTTTAACCGCCATTGTTATCGGGTTTGGGGTTACCGCATTTATGGTTGTTTTCTTTTATCGCCTTGTGAAAGAAAATCAGCGCACTGAGGTCAACGAATCATGAATACACTCGCGGTTATCCCCATCATCTTTCCCCTAATCACCGGCATTGTGCTTACACTGTGGCGCTGTTCCAGCGCATATCGCCATGCTTACATGATTTTGAGCTGTGTTGTGCACGTTCTATTCAGTACCTGGCTAGTTGTTCGAACCGCTGTTGAGCCCGTTATTGTAATGGCTATTGGCGGTTGGAAAGCCCCTTTTGGCATTGTTTTAACCATTGATCACTTTGCTGCATTATTAATTGCAACGGCTGGTATAATTACCCTCGCTGTAAGCGTCTACACAGCCGGAGAATCTAAGCCCCCCCACCCGTTGCGGTTGCCTCTAATGCACTTTATGTTGGCCGGGGTCTGTTTATCATTTTCTACTGGGGATTTCTTTAACCTATTTGTTGCATTTGAAATTATGTTGATGGCCTCCTATGCACTACTGGTTTTAGAATATCGTCCATCTGATTTAAAATATGCTTACAGTTATTTGCTTTTAAATATTATTGGGAGTGGTTTATTTTTAGCTGCTGGCGGACTTGTGTATCGATTATTCGGCACCTTAAATTTTGCAGATATTTCTGAGCGTCTTTTATTTACAATGGGCACTGATAATCGCGTGGTTATTATTAGTGTGCTAATGGTGTTTGTATACGGGTTAAAAGCGGGTATGTTCCCCCTATTCTATTGGCTACCCAAAAGTTATGCCGCATTGCCACCCGCGATTGGGGGGTTGTTTGCCGGTTTGCTAACAAAAGTAGGTATTTACGCCTTAATTCGTATATTAAATCTTTTATTTAACAATGATCCTTTGCCGTTATTAATCTTGTTTGTTGCTTCACTATTCACTATGATTGTCGGCATTCTTTTGGCGTTAACTCATCGGTCTATCCGCATGATTTTAAGTTTTAATTTGATTGCTCATATTGGATTTATGGTATTGGGTATTAGTATATTCACAGGAACGAGTATAATGGGCACCGTGTATTACATGATTCATCACATGGTTGTTATTTCATCCTTATTTTTAATTGCCGGCATTATGATGAATGAAACTGGGTCTGATTCTATTGATAAAATGGGTAATTTGTTTAAACAACGTCCGTTACTCAGTGTTTTATTTGGCTTACAAGCTTTAGCTTTAGTTGGTATACCGCCCTTTAGTGGGTTTTGGGGGAAACTCATAATTATTGCATCGGGTATTTCAATGGGTAGTTTTATTGGTATTGGCGCCCTAATTATTTCAAGTGTATTAACGCTACTTAGCATGATTATTATTTGGTTTCGAGCATTTTATTCTGAAACGGATACAGTGCTTGTGAAACACACATCTTCGCTACAGTATGTCAGCGTTATTGGTCTGACAGCATTATCATTATGTTTAGGTTTGGGGAGTTTTTATGGCACCAATGCCGCTATGCGAGCAACTGATCAGCTGCAGGATTTAGGGACTTATCAATGGATGGTCAATCAGGCAGTTGTAAAGCCTATTGGAGGTGTCACTAATGATGCGCATTAAACAGATTGTTGCGGGCATTGTTTTGCTGGCTGTGTTTATTAAAGAAGTTATTGTTGCTAATCTGCAATTGGCTTATGCTGTTTTATTTGTTCGTAATAGCCATTTAACCCCCGGATTTCTTAATTATAATTTGCGGGGATGCTCCAATTTAGAAATGTTGATACTCTCTCATATGATTACCTTAACGCCCGGTACAACCAGTGTTTATTTGTGTACAGAAAAACAAGAATTAACAATTCATGCCTTTAATGCTAAAGACCCGGAGTCTGTTCGAAGTAGCATTCAAAAAACATTGCATTATCCTCTAAAGCGAGTCTTGTTATCATGAGTATTTTATTTGGTTTATCTATTATTGTAATTAGTATTTCCGTGTTTTTATCTTGTTGGCGACTAATACAAGGCCCCACTGTATTTGATCGCGTTCTTGGCTTTGATAGTTTATCTATTAGTATTATTGCTGGCATTATTATATTGTCGGCTTTATGGAAAACCAGCCTATACATTGATGCAATTCTTATTTTTTCACTATTTGGATTTTTAGGTTCATTGTCTTTTTGTTTTTACCTTAACAAATCCTATCCGGAGTCTAAACATCATGAATAATTGGACGGAACTTTTAGGTGCTTGTTTAGTCTTTCTGGGCAGTGTATTTATTTGCTTAGGGGTCTTAGGTGTTTGGCGATTCCCAGATTTATTTTGCCGTGCCCATGCGCTAACTAAATCAATGACCCTGGGTATTGTTTTGAGTTTATGTGGTATGTGGGTATACTTAATTGATCAGGGTATTGGCTTAAAAATAATGATTGCTATTGTTTTTCAGTTTTTAACAATTCCAATCGCCAGTCATATTATTGGGCTTATATCACTTGAAAAAAAGATTTATCAATTTAAACCGGATTCTAACTATGAGCAACAATAATTCATTAGCTACCGCCATTGACATACCCACCTACCCAAATTCTAAAAAAGTGTACCGAACAGACTCCGAGTGTGCCTTGCATGTTCCTTTTCGAGAAATTGAACTTGCTCAGCCGCATCGGCCATTTCAGGTATACGATACATCGGGTGTATTTACAGATTCAGCTGTTTCATTCACTATTGGCGATGGAATTCCAAAGTTACGCAGTCCTTGGATTAAGCACCGCGAATCAACCGATACTAATACGCAATTGTACTATGCTCGCCAAGGCATTATTACTGAAGAAATGCGCTTTGTTGCCATTCGTGAGCAAGTACCGGTATCCCTTGTTGTAGAAGAAATTGCGGCTGGCCGAGCCATTATTCCAGCCAATCGCAATCACCCTGAACTAGAGCCCATGATTATTGGTCGTCGATTTTTAACCAAGGTTAACGCTAATATTGGAAACTCCGCTATTCATTCTACTATAGCTGAAGAAGTTGAAAAACTGGTATGGTCCGTCCATTTTGGTGCTGATACTGTTATGGACTTGTCTACCGGACCCAATATTCATCAAACACGCGAGCATATTGTGCGTCACTCGCCGGTTCCCATTGGAACGGTGCCCATCTATCAAGCCCTCGAGAAAGTAAATGGGGTTGCTGAAGACTTGTGCTGGTCTGTTTTTGAAGAAACATTAATTGAGCAAGCTGAACAAGGTGTGGATTACTTCACCATTCATGCCGGAGTGCTCAAAGACTATATTCCCCTATGTTCGGATCGAATTACGGGCATTGTTTCCAGAGGCGGTTCTATTATGGCAAAATGGTGCCTAACGCACAATAAAGAAAACTTTTTGTACACACATTTTGATGACATTTGCAAAATTATGGCGCGTTATGATGTCAGCTTTAGCCTAGGTGACGGTCTTCGGCCCGGTTGTATTGCCGATGCCAATGACGACGCTCAATTTAGTGAATTAAAAACACTAGGTGAACTGACTCAGCGTGCGTGGTCATACTCTGTGCAAGTCATGATTGAAGGCCCTGGGCATGTTCCTTTGAATCAAATCAAAGAAAATATGGACAAGCAGTTAGCCTATTGTCATGAAGCTCCATTTTATACACTTGGGCCTCTAACCACTGACATTGCACCGGGTTATGATCATATTACATCCGCTATTGGTGCGGCAACCATTGGCCACTACGGTACCGCATTGCTGTGCTATGTTACGCCAAAAGAACATTTGGGACTGCCCAATCGCGACGATGTGCGTGCGGGGCTCATTGCTTACAAGATTGCGGCACATGCCGCTGATTTAGCTAAGGGACACCCCCTGGCTCAATTGCGTGACAATGCGCTATCTCAGGCTCGGTTTGACTTTCGATGGAATGATCAGTTTAATTTAAGTTTAGATCCTGAGCGTGCTCAATCCTATCATGATGAAACATTGCCTAGTAAAAAAGCAAAGTCTGCACATTTTTGTTCAATGTGTGGCCCAAAATTCTGTTCTATGGCCATTAGCCACGAGATTAAAGCATTAAAAAAGGAGACCCTATGAAAAATGATGATTTTATTGAAGTTGAAGGGGTTGTTACTGAGTGTCTAAAAGGCGGTAAGTTTCAAATTAAATTAGACAGTGGTCAAGATATATTGGCGTATTTATCTGGTCGAATGAAAAAATTTCGTATCCGTGTATTACTTGGAGACCGAGTAAAAGTTCAGCTTACTCCCTACGACTTAACCTTGGGTCGCATTATATTTCGAAGTAAGTAGTTATAATGTCTCAACGGATATCCAATTATTTATTTTGGGTTGCGTTTCTCACATTTGGATTGTTTATTACTATTAAAGGCGGTCACAATACCTTGAATCGGCTGGCCATGACTGAAATTCAAGCAAAAAAGGCTTATATTGAGGCTATTTATCGGTATCGTCGATACTTAACACTTGCACCAGATACTCCAAAAACACGGGTTATTAAATCAGCAATTCGTCAAAATCAGGCTCAATTCGCAGCTAATTCTAGTAATACTCAGTGGCTAAACGCCATTCATGCTGAGTACCAAAAGCTGTACAATCAACTAACTCAATCTGGCAATAAAGATACCTTGAGCCTGCTTATTAAAACAGCTGAATTCAAAAAAAATAACTATCAAAAAAATAAAGCATTACGCCTTGATACTACGCGTCGTATTCCGTATCGCTGGTTGACCCCCTCATGACAACCTTAGGCTTTATGGGATTAGGCACAATGGCGGGGGCCATCATTAATGGCTTACACAGTGCCGCCCCCACGATTAACTGCTTGGGGTATGACCCAAACCAGTCCAACACACCGGTTCGCATTGTATCCATTGATGCGCTATGCCAGCAATCCGATTGCTTAGTATTGTGCATGAAACCCACCGATATTCCCCATGCATTGAATAGCTTACCATCCAATCACCCCCCCTTAATTTCTGTAGCGGCCGGCGTACCTTTATCCCATTACCCTAAAACGGTTCCCGTTTGCCGAGTAATGCCCAATTTAGCCGTCAATATTCATGCTGGAGTCAGCGCTTTATGTTTTAATGCAACTAGCGACACCGCATTTCAAACATTAGTCACGCGTATCTTTGACACATTGGGATTAACTGTAACCCTAACGGATGAAGATCAAATGCATAGTATTACAGCCCTCAGTGGTAGCGGCCCCGCATTTTTCTACCGAATTATTCAAGCATTCGCAACGGCTGGTATGCAGTCCGGTTTATCTGAATCCACAGCCTTGTCTTTGGTTACCCACACCGCCCTTGGCGCTGCTAAATTAATTCAGAATCACGACGCTGACTCCCTATCAAAGCTGGATACAATGATAAACTCTGTGTGCTCTCCGGGTGGAACAACAGCTGCCGGTATTCAAGCCTTTGATACAACCAATATTGCCAACCACTTACATACAGTGATTCAAGCCGCTAGGCATCGATCAAAAGAACTGGGAGAACAGCCATGATACCTACAACACTACTTTATACAATTATAAAAACAGCCGCACAACTGGCTCATATTAGCCTATTTATTCGCATTATTCTTTCTTGGTTTCCCCACAATAGATACCACCCCTTTATTGATGTTATTTATCGCGTGACCGACCCCATACTCTTGCCCTTTCAACGGCTAATACCGGGAAATCGGTTGGGCATTGATCTATCGCCACTTTTTGCCTTTATTAGTATTCAAGTTTTTGAGTCTTTTCTGCTTCAATTATTATTTTAAATGCATATTTTAGCCATTGAAACATCGTGCGATGATACCAGCATTGCCACATTCGATACTGGCAATTTAGTTCAACTAATTACTCGTAATCAACACAAGTACCATCGGCCACACCACGGGATTGTACCTGAAGTTGCCTCCCGACAACACGGCAGTCATATCCATCGACTAATTGATGAGTGTTTAGATAAAAGCCAATGGAATTGGTCCACAATTGATGCCATTGCTGTAACTTACGGCCCAGGGCTAGAGGGTGCGCTATTGGTTGGTCTAACTACGGCAAAAACACTGGCTTACACGCTATCTCGGCCGCTAATTCCGGTCAATCATTTGCATGGGCATGTTTATTCTGCATTTATGGACACCCTACCGCCGTTTCCATTTGTGGCCTTATTGGTATCAGGTGGGCATTGCTTATTGGCTCGGTTTACTGACTATTTTAAATGTAGCCTTTTGGGCCAAACGCGCGATGATGCGGTAGGCGAGGCTTTTGATAAAGTGGCGCGGCTATTGGGTTTGCGCTACCCCGGGGGACCTGAAATTGATGCGTTAGCCAAAACAGGCGATTCTACTCGCGTTCATCTACCCAAGGGTTTGCATCAAAAAGGGCTTGATTTTAGTTATTCAGGCCTCAAATCCGCTGTGTTTCGCTGCCTAAAATCCGATCCACCCCCACCTGCAGCTGATGTAGCCGCTAGCTTTCAAAAAGCAGCTTGTGACAGCCTAATTGACAAAGCACTACCCGCTTGCCTAGACACGGGGACCCCAGATTTAGTCGTTTGTGGCGGTGTCAGTGCCAATAGCTATTTACGAACGGCTTTGCTCGAACAGGGAACCGCCAAAGGTATTCAGGTTCATACTGCACCTCTGGCCTACTGCACCGATAATGCCGCCATGATTGGTCGCGCCGCCCATTTTATGCAACTCGCCAACTACTCAATATCAACACCCATCACGGCAACACCCAATTTGACTCTATGAATCGTCATTCATTGCGACACACCCACCAGCAGCGTTTAAAAATATCCCCTAAAATTTTACAACTACTGGGTAATTTTCAGCTGAGTTACGCTGAGCTTCAATCGCTAATTTCTGAAGAAAGTAATAAAAACGTAATGCTTGATATCCGACCCCCACAGCACAACACTGTGGAGTTACCGGCCACCCTACAAGCACCTGAAAAAACACTAACAGCGGTATTATTGGATCAGCTTACCCAACAGCATTTAGAACCAACCAATCACGCCATTGCAGAATATTTAATTGATGCCATTACTCCGGATGGCTACATTCACCATTACCCCGATGTATCCGCTGAGATTCAAACACAACTGGCCGTATCAGCTAGAAAAATTCGGTCGGTATTGAGCATCATTCATACCTTTGAACCCGATGGGGTCGGTGCCCGGTCGCTAACCGAATGCTTAATGATTCAACTTAATCAAAAAGACCTTGATAACACCCTGTTGCAGGCCTGCTTATCCACGATTATTCAGCATCATATTCAGGATTTTTACGATACAAAAACCCTCGCGTCACTGGCTGAAACGCTGAATATAACACTCGAACAGGCGACAGCGATTCAAGGTTATTTAAGCCATCAGTTCCATCCAAAACCGGGGAATCAGTATGCCAGCACAGACACCAACCCTACCCTATATCCCTCATTTTCGGTATCCGTTTCGGACAAAAAAACTGTTCAGATTGAAAATTTAGAACAACGCAACGGCGTCACCGCGGCTATATCCCCAGAGTACATGGGTATCTTGGAAGACCCAAAAACTCCAGCCGAAACCCGACAGTTTTTGCGAGGCCAATACGAAAAAGCCAAAGCTGTGATTGATACGATTCAAGCCCGATGGGAGCGATTAGACCAATTGGTCACGTTGATCGCCCATCATCAACAGGACTACTTAAACCATGGCCCCATTTACATTAAGCCACTGGCTCAGCGGGATCTGGCTGAGCATGTATCAGTATCACTATCTACAGTATCGCGATTGGTCAATGCCAAGTCCATTCAAACCCCGCATGGGATTATTTTATTAAAATCATTGTGTCAAAGACAGTATTTTGGCAAAACAAAACAGCAGTTTCAGGCTATTGTTCATGATTATTGTGATAAATACCCCGATTTATCAGATAATGCCTTACGGCATCGCCTAAACGAAGAATTGTCCATCTCAATTGCCAGACGTACCGTTACCAAATACCGAAATAGCCTCAAGATTCCCAATCATTGGAATCGGGGTAATTTATAATGCCGCTTTGAAATTGATGGTTCCCTTTTTCAGTCCTAGCTTCAGCCTCTAAAATACGAGTTTTTGCATGATCCATGTGTATGCATAATCCATTCAAAACCCGATCAATTATATCAAAATTATTCGACTTAAAATCATTAAAAATCTTAGCCAAGTTATCGATTGCAGCATTACTATAGTTAATACTTGGTGTTTCGGGTTGGGGTCTAATCCTCGTTTTCTAGCTCTAAAAATACCGGGTCCCATAGTGACTTTGGTTGCGCATCTTTATCAGCCATACGTTGTTTATCAGCCATACGTTGTTCTTTGACCATTTTAATCAGGGCCTTATCCTCGGTCAATCTCTGTGATGCATAGTTAAGCGTAAACCCGTTTTGGCTAACTGCTGCGACTACAACCTCACGATCATCTTTTAATTCATTTGTTAAAAAAAACAAAATATTGCTATTTTTTTTGACAGCAGCAAGGGCTAATTCCCTATGGTTATTTAAAAAATTGGGCGGTACAAACTGACACACCATTGGGCTCTTGCTCACTGCGAATAGAAACACCTCACGCATCACATCAGGTTCAAGGTTTCTTACCTTCCAAGGATCTGTCTCAATCTGCTTAAAGGCGTCGTTCACCTCATTCGTTAATGCCGGGTATTGGATTGAATCGTCTGATTGGATTCGTGTAAATGGATTGGAACCGTCAACAGCACCCGTTGGCAGTATTGCCGTATCAGTAGAACCATCTGATTGAGTTCGTTCCATTAATTGGAATCTATCTTTCTTTAGGGAGTTTGGTTTGTTTATGCTTAGCATATAAACTTTAACATACTTATTTATCTAACATATTATTATTTACTTGGTGATTCGGCTGGGGGTCGAACCCAGGACCACCTGATTAAAAGTCAGGTGCTCTACCAACTGAGCTACCGAATCAATTTGTATTATCATACTATCAAATACACCTAAAAAACACAAGGTTACAACCCCTTTGATACGTTGCTACCGCCCTATTACTCCGGGTCTGAATTTGAATTAGTCTGAGAGTCTAGCCACGGTAATATGGGCCCAATGGGCAAAATAGTGGCTGTGTTTTTGTACCAATCACTCGCATAGTAGTGGGCGTGAATATGATCCATATTCACCGTTTTAGCCACGCCTGGCAAGTTATATACCGATTGAATATACCGATTAATATTGGGGTAATCCCAGACATGCTTCTGATTGCACTTAAATAAACTATAGTAAACCGCATCAAATCGAATCAGTATGGGCCATAATTGGCAATCACAGGCCGTTGGCTCTGACCCCGTAATGAACATTGTTTTACTCAATAGTTCATCCAGCTCACCTAATGCATCAAACACATATGTAACCTGAGTCTCATACTCCAGTTGCGTCTCTGCTAAGCCTGCTTTGTGAACCCCCTCATACAAATAATTCTGAATAAATTGGCTGACCGAATGCATTACTTCTAATTTTTCAATCGGATAATATGTGGGTGTATCACTTTCAAATTGCCGATCCAGTAGTTGTAAAATATCGGTGGCATCATGCGTCACAATGACCTGCTGCGCTTTATCCCATAATACCGGAACCGTAACAGAACCTGTATACTCCGGTTCACTTTGAATATATAAATCTCGAATATGTGTCACTGTTTCATCTGCCACGACCCCCCTACCCGATTGAAAGCTCCATCCAGCATCCGTTATCACGGGGTGCACAATTCGCATATCAATCAATGGCGCTAGACCTTTTAAGCACCACATTAAAACCGCTTGATGCGACCATGGACACGCTCGCGAAATGTAAAGCCGATACCGACCGGGGGTTCCGTTAAACTGGTTTTGATCCGTGCCTGAACACCGAAAAAAACCTTCCGGCATTATGGCTGCATACTGACTAGACTGAACCAGAACTCGCCACTGGCCGTTAATTAACATTAAAAATCAATCGACTCGTACTGCTCCCGGTATGCTTTTAACTTCTTCTGTCGAACCGGTGAGCGTAACTTTCGCAATGCTTTTTCTTCAATTTGACGAATTCGTTCTCGAGTCACCCGATACACACGGCCCACTTCTTCTAATGTCCGCGGACGGCCATCATCAAACCCAAACCGAAGTTTTAAAATCATTTGTTCCCGCTCAGTTAAAATACTCATTAAATCCAGTAATTCATTTTTTAATACATTTCGAAATGCAGAGGATTCTGGAGACACCATATTTTTATCCTCCACAAAATCGGATAATTGCGATGATTCCTCATCGCCAATTGGCATTTCTAATGATAATGGAATTTGAGAGTACTTTCGAATGGCTTGAATATTATCAATTGTCATTTCTGCCCGCTCAGCAATTTCTTCATCGGTCGGCTTACGTCCCAACTCTTGCATGAGTGATCGTGATAATTTTTTAACTTTATAAATAGTTTCAACCATATGAACCGGCACACGAATAATTCGAGACTGATCCGCGATAGCTCGTGTAATACCTTGTTTAATCCACCATGTTGCATACGTTGAAAACTTAAACCCACGTTCATGGTCAAATTTTTCTGATGCGCGAATCAATCCCGCATTTCCCTCTTGAATAAGATCCAAAAAGAGTAACCCCTGTCCCGTATACTTCTTAGCAATTGAAACAACCAAACGCAAATTAGCTGATACTAACTTTTCCTTTGCAAGTTGTGATAACTCTGGATCTTCATCGCCTAACTTAATCTGCTTAGCCAACTCAACTTCTTCGTCAGCTGTTAATAGCTTTACACTACCAATCTGACGCAAATACATTTTAACGGAATCGTCCAAATCTGTGGCATCATCTGTGCCATCTAAGGCTAGAACACTGTCGCTTGTTGATGAGCTTCGTGTGCTTCTAGATTGAGTGGTTTCTGCAACTGGTTGCGTATAGCTATCTTCAAATTCATCCCCAGTAACCTCATCTTTTGGTTGATTGATTTTGTCAATTTCACTATTTTCAAGTAACTCTGTGTGATCCAACTTTAATCTCCTTGTATACAGAAAAACTTTAAATATTTTCTGTCCATCAACAAAGATCAAAGTATAGCATAAGTGCTTGCTTTTTTCAAAAAATTGGTAGCCTCACGGGGAATCGAACCCCGATCGCCAGGATGAAAACCTGGTATCCTAACCGTTAGACGATGAGGCCATAAAGTGCTGATATAAATTACTATCTGCTCCTCTGGTTTGATTTAATAATATCGAATACCCCCTAAAAAATCAAGGGCTAAGTCGACACGCCTCCCACGTATCATCAACCCGAGAATATACATGCCGATCATGGAGACGATTTGGCTGCCCCCTCCAAAACTCAATCGCATCCGGTTCAATACAATAGCCTCCCCAATGTGGGGGCCGTGGAACCGGCTGGCCTTCAAATTGTGCGCGAACCGATTCCATAGCATCAATAAGCACCTCACGTGTTGCAATAGGCTGACTTTGTGCGGATGCCCAAGCACCCAATTGGCTGTCCCGTGAGCGTGATTGAAAATAAGTGTCTGAAAACTCAACCGACGCTTTTTGAATTTGCCCACGAATACGAATTTGTTGCTCCAAAGCATCCCAATGAAAAACAACAGCCACATGCGAATTAGCCTCAAAATCACGGGCTTTTGATGACTCGTAGTTACTTACAAAATAAAACCCACGACTTGTTACTTTTTTTAAAAGAACAACGCGTGCATCCACAGACCCATCGCGCTTTCCACTCGCAATAACCATCGCTGTTGGATCTATAATTTTTTTAGACGCACATGCCGCTTCGTACCATTCATTAAACGTTTGTATCGGATCAGTAATCATACGGACGGTGGGCTGACCCATCGGCGAAACCGAGGCATTAATAACACCAGCCAAAACGGAAGTAATAACCAAGCAAATATAGAGTAGCCCAATCGAATATTCGAAAAAAACAAACCAAAGGCCATAAGCGGTCCAATAATACGAGCAAAACTACCCACTGATTCATACAACCCCATGACTCCACCCACTGCATCGCTATTTGTATTTTTATCGGCTAACCATGTTGGAATATAAATCATTGTTAGCCCCAATCCCAGTTCAAAAATTAATAAAACGGCAAATAACATTGGCACTGTTTTGACCATGGCCAATGCCCCATACGCAAGGCTCGTTAGACAGAGCCCTGCACAGACCATAGGCACCACACGGGATGCCGAGCGGCGCGATAATCCCCCTTGAACCACTAAACCCGCCAACCCCAAATAAAAAAACAACCAACTGTTTTGACTTTCATCAAACCCAAACGAGTGAAACGTAAATAAAGCAAATGTCGTTTCAAATCCAGAAAATACAACCATGCGAACAAAATGTACTCCCAGAATAAACACGATCACTGGGCATTTTATCACTTCTAAAAACTGATACCACTTTACATCCCGGTTAGCATCTGTTTTTTGACGCTCTGGTTCTTTGAGTAAAACTATAGTAAGGACTAAGGCAATCAGTGACGCGGCTCCAGCGACCAATCCGGCTAATTGATGGCTGCCATCATACAAAAACCCACCCAGACAGGGGCCAATAATAAATCCTAACCCAAACGAAATGCCTAAAATCGCCATGCCTTTGGATCGGCTTTTCTCATCTGTAATATCGACAATATAGGCACGAGCTACCGAAATATTGCCGCCTGTAAATCCATCCAACAAACGCGATGCCAACAACCATTCGTAACTGCCCGCATAGGCAAACACACCATACGAAATAACGGTTCCCAGCTTGCTAAAAACCAATATAGGCTTTCGCCCCCACCGATCAGACAAGCTGCCCAATATTGGCGATGCAATAAGCTGAGCCGCTGAGTATGCCGCCAATAAAATACCCAGCTGCCACCGGTCCAAACTGAACCGGTACCCAATTTGTGGCAAAATTGGAATAACCAGACCAAATCCAATTAACTCAGTCGCCACAACCAAAAATAAAATAAACAAGGCGCGTTTACGATTCATGTACAGGCTCCATTACTGGCGCACATGCACAGACTAAATTGCGATCACCATATGCTTGATCTACGCGTGAAACCGTCGCCCGAGGGATTGCTGACTGGCAGGCACTCGCTTGCTGTCTAGTATACGCATGGTGCCAATGATCTCCCATTAACTCAGCAGCAGTATGGGGCGCCTGCTTCAATACATTATCTAAAGCATCCGCTTGGCCTGTTTCGATCGCATTGATTTCAGAACGAATGGCAATCATTGCCGCACAAAATTGATCCAGCGCAGGTAATGATTCGCTTTCCGTGGGTTCAATCATTAATGTTCCCGGTACCGGCCATGACATAGTCGGTGCATGAAATCCGTAATCCATGAGTCGCTTGGCAATATCATCAACTGTAATACCCGCTGTTTTCTTAAATGGACGACAATCAATTATCAATTCATGGGCCACACGACCAGCTTGATTGGTATATAGCAATGGATAATGGTCTGATAACCGTTTGGCAATATAATTGGCATTTAAAATAGCGACTTTTGTGGATTCTGTAAGCCCCTCAATACCCAACAATCGATTGTACGCATAGGCAATTAATAAAATACTAGCACTGCCCCATTGAGCGGCTGCAATTGGGGCAATCCCCGCTTCATTCCCCGGTAAATACGGCACTAAGTGTTTAGCAACAGCAATCGGCCCGACACCCGGCCCCCCACCGCCATGCGGAATTGAAAACGTCTTATGCAAATTCAAATGACAGACATCAGCTCCGGCAATCCTTGGCGTTGTTAGTCCCAATTGTGCATTTAAATTAGCGCCATCTAAATACACCTGGCCACCGGCATCGTGAATTAACTGACAAATAGTTTGAATATTAGATTCAAACACCCCATATGTGGATGGATATGTAATCATCAAGCCAAATAAACGATCCCCAATTTGATCAATGCTTTCTTGAATTTTCCCCTCATCAATACTCCCGTGTGCAATACATGGCACCGACACAATCTCTAGTCCAGCCAATACCGCAGATGCCGGATTGGTTCCATGCGCCGATTGTGGAATAAGAACCACCCGACGCTGGGCATCTCCTTGTGATTCAAAATAGGCTTTAATGACCAGCAAGCCCGCCAATTCACCCTGAGCGCCTGAGTTGGGCTGGACCGAAACCCCCGCCATGCCCGTCAAATGGGCCAAATCAGTCGATAAAGCCTTAATCATACTTTGATACCCCTGCACTTGGTTCAATGGAGCCATCGGGTGCACACGGCCAAACAAAGGCCACGATACCGGCATTAGCGCTGTTGCGGCATTTAATTTCATAGTGCAAGACCCCAACGGAATCATGCTATGCACCAACGACACATCTTTGGATTCTAACTGACGAATATACCGCATCATTTCTGTTTCTGTTTGGTACCGGTGAAAAACGGGTTGTGTTAAATAGGGTCGTGACCGCATTTCTCCAATACATGTAAGCGTTGCTGATGCGACTGGCATTGGGTTCCCCAAAGCTATGGCAATGCCGGTTAGCACCGTATCTCGCACCGAATCGGTAACGGTTTCATCCATGGCAATTATCACGCGTTTGGCGTCGGTATCATACCCCAAATTAATGCGTCGCTTTTCCATTTCAAATCGAATGGCGGCTTGTTGTTCATCAGAGACTGTAAGCGTCACTGTGTCAAAAAATAAATCGGATTCAAGCGACAGACCCATAGCCACGCACCCTTGGTGCACGAATGCCGCTTGTTTGTGAATGCGTTGTGCAATTGCCTTTAATCCCGATGGCCCATGATACAAGCCATACGCTGTGGCCATGATCGCCAATAAGGCTTGGGCTGTGCAAATGTTTGATGTCGCTTTTTCACGACGGATGTGTTGCTCACGGGTTTGCAAGGCCATTCGATATGCTGGATTACCCAAACGATCTTTAGATAAGCCAATCATTCGACCTGGTAATTGTCGTTTATAACTATCTGCCGCCGCTATAAACGCCGCATGCGGACCCCCATACCCCATGGGCACGCCAAATCGTTGGGTAGAGCCAATGGCTAAATCAGCCCCCCACTCACCGGGAGTTCGCATCAGGGCTAATGCCATGCAATCGGTTGCCATAACCCATGGAATAGTATGTTGAGACAGTAGCGATTGCCACTCTGTAAGATTCAAAATAGTCCCCCATCGATTCGGGGATTGTATTAACATCCCAAACGCTTTAGATAGATATGGCTGAGTCTCGGCTAGCGTATCCACTAAAACTATGGTAATACCAACCGCTTTAGCCCGGCCCTTTAATACCGCCAACGTTTGCGGAAATACTGTTGACTCAACTAAAAAAACAGATCGATCGGATGCCCCACCATGGCGCCATAAAACCAACAGTGCCTCAACAGCTGCTGTCGCTTCATCCAACAACGACGCATTGGCAATGGGCAACCCCGATAAATCGGAAACCATTGTTTGAAAATAAAATAAAAATTCCAATCGGCCTTGCGAAATTTCTGGTTGATATGGAGTATACGCCGTATACCAAGCCGGGTTTTCCAAAATACATCGCTGAATCACCGACGGTGTGTAGCAATCGTAGTACCCTTGGCCAATTAACGACCGAAAGGGTTGGTTTTGATTCGCTAAATCAGCAATATGAGTCAAAACCTCCGGCTCAGTCATAGCGCTTGGTATTGAAATCGGCTGCGTCAATCGAATAGACGCTGGAATCGCCTGATCCATTAACTCATCTAGAGTCGAAACGCCCAATGCTTCTAGCCGGTCACTGACTGTGACGGTGTCAACATGCCGATTATAAAATTTTCCCATTTATACAGCTTACCATTTTGAGCCGACGTCGGACAATTAAGCAAATCGCCATTTACAGCCTTAAACCGCGAATTAATAACAATACCCCTACCCATGCATTATACCCAATTAATACAATGAGACTTACCCAATCAAATTGTCGCGTTACCACACACACGGCTATAACGAACAACTGTGACCCCAGCCCACACACCGATAGGGCTGTCATCCAAGCATTGGATGCAACCCGATGATGGGCACGCATCAGGTATCGATCCAAACCATACACTATTAAATCCTGCCAGCCATACACTATCAGGTACACTTTATGCAGAATCCAGACCACGCCTGCGTGTTCATATGCGTATGGCTTAGGCGATTGAATTTCAATAATACGGCTGGTTGTATCCCCCTGAACGTAGTGTCGACGCATGACGTAGTTATAGTTATACACGGTGCCATGCAACTGAAAACACAACCATATGAGCCCAATCAAACCCAACGAATAGCCCAAGGGAATCCCTATGGCGGCAAGAATACAGCCGTTTAATATAAAATCTAAAATAGAATCCGCATATCGACCCGTGTACGAAGGTCGATTTCGAGCACGGGCCATCTCCCCATCTGCCGCATCAATCACGCTTTTAAGTACCAACAATACGCCAGCGACACCCAAGAATTCTCGTATATAAATCAAATATGCAGCGGCAATACCAACGCAACCAAACAAAGCCGTTAGCGTTAAGCTGCCTACCCCCGTTGGTAATAACAACGCCACTAGTTTTTTAGCCATTGAGCGACCATAATCGGATAAATCAAAAAACTGATGGTTATCGGGCAACTTTGACATAACCGCTACTCCGACCGATACCGCAAACGATCACCGACATTATTAATCGCCACCACTGTGGCTGTAATAAATGCGCCCGGAATTAAAGCCATCCATGGCGCATCCAATAAGTACGCCAAACTATTGTGTAGCATATTGCCCCAGGATGCATGGGGTGGCTGAACACCTAATCCCAAAAAACTAAGTGCCGATTCAATTAAAATAGCTCCACCCACATCCAATGTTGCCGCAACCACAATAGGCGGTAACGCATGCGGCATAATGTGCCGAAACAATAATCGAACACCCGAAATACCCCGAGCACGAGCGGCTAGCACAAACGGTCGCTGTTTAATGCTAAGCACTTCTGAACGAACCAGCCGAGCTACACCCATCCAGCTGGTTACCCCAATAACAATCATCACCGTCACAATGGTGGGGGTATAAATAGTTTGAATAATTAAAATAAGAAATAAGGTTGGAATTGCCATCATAAATTCGACAAATCGCATCAAAGTTTTATCGACCCATCCACCAAAATAGCCGGCTATCCCACCCACTAAACTGCCAATACTAGTGGATAAAAGTGCGGATACAACCCCAATTACAAGCGACAAACGTGCCCCATATACAATTCGAATTAAAAGACCCCGGCCCAAGTCATCTGTACCAAACCAATACAACCAATGGCTCCATCGTGGCGGCAGTGGCTCAAGCTGTTGGGCTAATGGAACATAGTTTGGATCAACCCCGCTAAGCCATGGAACCAGAATCGACACGCCCGTTAACACGATTAAAAATAAAGCCGATACTCGCATCATCATAAACTGGTGCGTCCAACCCGAGGGTCTACCCATTGATAAGCAATATCAGACACCAACGTCCCTATCATAATTAATAGCGATGAAACCACCAAAATAGCCATTAATACCGGGTAGTCCCGTGCAAATACCGACGAAACGCCCAACTGCCCCATGCCGGGCCAAGCAAAAATATACTCAATAACAAACGATCCACCAATTAATCCAGGGATCATCAACCCCATTAGCGTTATAATAGGTAACCCTGCATTTTTTGCCACATGTTTGAATAAAATACGTGATTGGGATATCCCACGTGCCCGAGCTGCCGTAATATGCATACGATTTAAAATACTCACGACACCGGATCGATGGTATCGCGTCAAACCCGCCAATCCACCCAGCACACTGGTTATCAACGGCAAAGCCATGTGATGCATGACACTCAGCGATTGTTGCCACACGGTGGGGTCTAGTACCGCATAATTCTGAAACCCAGACAATGGAAACCATTCCAGTTGCACACTCAAGACTAATAACAACACCAAGGCCAACCAAAATGAGGGAATCGACATGCCTATAAATGTGAATACTGTAATCCAATGATCTACAGCCGTGTTGGCTTTATACCCTGCCCATATACCCAATGGAAATGTGATTCCTAAAATGACTATAATCGTGAACCCTGATAACAACAGCGTCGCTGGCAAACGATCCGCAATAACGTGTACGACGGGTTGACCGGTTACATACGAATATCCAAAATTACCTTGAATCACCGCCCCTAACCACCGCCAATATTGCACCCAAATGGGCTGATTGAGGCCTAGATTTTCCCGAATCTGAGTTAAATCCGACTCGTGAATACTGGGGTCTACCATCATGGCTAACGGATCTCCGGGTGCTAAATGCATCAAAATAAAGGATACCGCCGTGATGCCCAGCATCATTGGAACCATTGTTACCAATCGTTTGGCCAAAATTAGAATCATGGTGTCAAATATACCGACTCTGGATGCACCATTAAGCCGGCAGGGCCCGGTGCTGACAAACCCTGAACCTGCCGGTTCACCCCCACAATACTTTCGGTATGATACAAAAATAAATAGGGAAGATCGTTCGCGATTTTCGTAAATATTTGATGATAAATAGATTTTCG
>CERI01284302.1_pt1 | contig 20386 bp, 20 predicted proteins | sample 350261 | NCBI WGS metagenome assembly CERI01 (sample SAMEA2620979, study PRJEB7988) | marine metagenome | isolation source: saline water (ENVO:00002010), including
AGATCTATATCCGTCTGGATCTTTTTCCATAGGTACACAGCGTGCTTTACTGTGATTTCTACACTGGCCTTCCCAGGGTACATAGTATATGGAAAGTCACATTGTGGTGGGCTCCCCTTCTCTACCGATACGTCTGGCTTTGGACCTGGACAGTTATAGCGCGTTGGCTGAGGTACGGCGCCACCGGAAGTTGTCTTCTTAGAATAAGACTCGTCCACGCACGAAGTGTCACTTCCAGTAAAGTCTATTTTGCCAAATTCATCCGCCTGACATAACATTGATATCACATTGAGATTAAGTAGGGGAGATAGCATTTTAGGATCGTACAAGTTGCTTATGGGATGGGCGTACGAGTAGAATAGGAAGCCGCCACCAACATAACCTACTGCTATCGCCTTAAGGGCCGCAATAAGCACTCTGTACGCAAATGCACCCCAATCTGACTTTTTTTCATCGTCAGCCGAGTTTATTGACATCTTAGTTAATAAAGTTAGAGAACTTAAAATTATCTGCAGTCCACAACTTACCTTGCGTACATTAGCCCTGCCATGCCATTTTCAACAGTAAGAACATTATATCTTTCCTCGAAGAGCACAAGATCGTAAGTGTATTCGTATAAGGTGCTTTTAGTTTTTATTGTTCCGATTTCTTTTTGATCGCCATCACAGATGACATTCACGCCAACATCATTTGCTAGTGCTGGCGTAATCGTTTCAATTCCCATCTCAATACGATTGAACTTGCTCATGTTCATACCCCCGCTAGGTTGGAAATCGAATGGTGATGAAAACAGGCAAAAGTTATAATAGTACAGACCTGCTTTGCCGTTTCCATTTGACCTAGAATATTGTTCTACCGAGGATAACACACCTTGATCAAGCGATTCTTCCCTAGTCTTTCCCCCCAGATCGAGATACCATCTACTGAGTATTAGCTCACGCGTGTTGGGGTTATGCGTTGGTACTGAAAAAAGCTCTCTATCCGCTGCGCTTGAACAGCCGTCTTTTGACACATATGTGGAATGTAACTCGATGCGGGGCTGGTCCTCATATGCGAGATTTGTATAGTTGGACCATTGGTTTCTCTCTTTAACATCCGACCTTCTCAGAAACCACATATAGTCTTTGACCATACCCAAACTATAGAGTCTCAGTTTAGAGGACTCTATTACGTCGTTAAATGTTGTCTGATACACTTGAGTAGTTAAATACTTCTGAGGTTGTCCAGCAAATTGTGACACTTCATCTTTGCTAAGAAATGCGTATGTAGAAATGAGATGTAAATCGGCGTCCCAACTCGTTTGCTCTGATTGGTACGTGTCGGGATCCGCATAAGGCGACTTGCCATTGGGCGGAGGCTGTAGAAATAACTTCATCGATTCATCAGGTTTAGTGAAGTTAGGAGCCAGTACATTGCCAGAGTTATCTGTCGTAAAAAGCTCATCGACAGGGCGGAGAGTGAGTTCGATTTCCAGCTCGGCGTACTGTGTCGATACCATAGGAAACGCCATTTTTGCAGCTAAAGTGAACCAGATATTAAGTGGCACATATAGTAGTCTTCCTACTATACTAGGAGATGGATTTGGCGTACATGCTAGCACGGTTGGATATTCAAGCACATTTCGGTCTCTGCTAACTGGGAATAAGGGATTGTAGACTTCAGGTAAGTTGCCAGTCATCTTGTTGAACAATGCCTTTTTAGCCAGACTAAAATCGCGCTCTACCATAGCAGATAGATACTGACCACTAAACTCTTGTATGACCTGCCCGCCAATTAAAAACCTAACATTTTTGATAAGATTCGCCCCAATATTGGAAATCCATTTAAATCTGTAAGGCTTACACTCTGCATTGACGGGACTCCATATGTGGGGTAGTTTAAAGCACATAAACGTCTCCATGAGGAGATCGGCGTAGCGTGGCATCTTGAAAGTGAATACTGAATCCTCTGTCAGCCTTAACGCCTTTTGTCCATTAAAATCTATCCTAAACTTCTGAAGGCCGAAGTTCGTATGTTTCTTGTAGGCAGATTTAAAAAACGTTTTAGAGGGGTTTCCAGTTAAGAAAACATTCATATTACCCTCAGCCACGATGTTAAGAAGACCACCAGCCATATATTCTACAGGCTTATGTTTTTAATTATTATTTGGTAAAATTAAGTCCGTATATAGGATATGGCGAGTGCTACAACAGCAGTAGGTATTGTATGCATTCTAATGTTGATAGCAGTCGTCTTTTGGGGAGTAAGTAAGTTATCTCTTCCTGCGCAAAACTGCGCCAGTATTCAAGCTGCTTTTCCCAACACGGCTACATCTATTTCTTCTTTCAGTGTCACCGACCCGGAATATTCGCATGGGTTGAGGGACTACTACATAAGTTCGGCATATGATGTATGTACGGCTGGTTTTTATAAGAACGACTATGTCAATTTATGTGCTCTTAAATCGGCCATTAAGCAAGGCGTAAGGTGTCTCGATTTTGCGGTCTATACAGTAGGTGGTCAGCCGGTTGTCGCATGTTCCTCTTTAAACGAATATACGGTGAAGGAGTCTTATAACTCTATTCCCTTCGGTAACGTGCTCCAGACTATAGCTACATATGCTTTTTCGCCTGGGCTGTGCCCTAATAGCGAAGATCCTATTCTCATTCACATCAGACTAATGACAAAACTGAAAGGGACCTGTAATAAAATGGCGCAGCTTTTGCAAAGCTCGTTTGACTCTAGGTTACTGGGACCAAGATATTCCTTTCAAAACAGAGGCCGTAACTTAGGATGTGTACCCCTCACAGAATTGCGAGGAAAAGTGGTAGTTTTAATTGACCAGAGTAATACTAGTTTCCTTGATACTGAATTGGAAGAATACGTAAATTTGGCATCTAATGCGCCTTTCATGCGTCTTCTCCGATACACTGATGGTGTGTCCCAGTGCGGAGACCCTGACGAATTACTAGAGTTCAATAAGAAAAACATGAGTATTGTCCTGCCGGATCTGGCAGTTTCCATACAAAACTACCCAACACCGGAATCAGAAGCACTTGGCTGCCAGATGAGTGCGCTTGCCTTCCAAGTGAAGGATGCAGAGGTAGCATATGACTTGAGTGCATTTGAGTCGAAAGGCTCAGCCTTTAGATTACGTCCTCCCGAGCAAAGATGGTTACCAGTCAACATGAAGAAGCCTCCTAATCCACCTGCAAGTGAGAATTTGATGCTTCGGCGCAAAATTAAACTCCCGTTCGATGGACTTGATCTATCGACGTAGGTTTTTACCTTTGCTTATAGTATGAGTGGCCTAGAGGACAGAGAACTGATAATGTTAAGAAATGCAGTAGACAGAGCACAGATGAGACAGGGCAGGATACGACTCCAAGATCCGGCTATGCTTGAGATAATACATATTGTAGAAGGTTTTTTACGTAGCACCAAGTTAATTTGTTACGGGGGTACGGCCATTAACAATATCCTTCCAGTGGGGCACCAGTTTTACGATAAAAACACTGAGTTTCCCGATTATGATTTCTATAGCCCGAGCGCAATCAAGGACGCTAAAGAACTAGCGGTTAAGTATTCAAAAATGGGTTTCACAGAAGTAGAGGCCAAAGCTGGTGTTCATCACGGCACTTACAAAGTGTATGTAAATTTTGTTCCAGTTGCTGATATTACTCAGCTTCCAACTAAATTATACAAAGCATTAGCAAGGAGTGCAATTAGTATAGACGGAATAAGATATGCGCCTCCAGATTTCCTGAGAATGTCGATGTACCTAGAGCTTGCAAGACCTGATGGTGATGTGTCGCGATGGGAGAAGGTCTACAAGCGTCTAGGTCTTCTTAACAAGTTCTATCCTATATCGAATCCAAGGTGTTCAGGAGTTAATTTTGCTAGAGAATTCGAAGGTAAGAAACACGTTGGAAAGAAAGCGTATACAATAATTAAGTCCGAAGCTGTCCGTTTAGGTCTTGTGTTCTTTGGGGGCTTTGCAACAGCTGCAATTGGCGGGCATAAAAGCAAAAAAGAAGATCCAGACTTTGATTTATTATCAGAGACACCTATGGCGGACGCGGATCATATAGCAGCGTCATTGAAGCGTGCCTACCTGGGTAGTGTAAGGGTGCGAAAACAACCAGGATTATGGGAGGTAATCCCTGATAGCTATGAGATATCGCTTGACGGCGATATAGTATGCATCGTCTATCAAACCATCGAGTGCCAAAACTATAACGTTGTAAATTCAGGCGGAATAAAGACCAACATTGCAACTTTCGACACGATGCTCTCTCTATGGCTAGCCATGTTGTATGATAAAAGGAAAGCATATGACCAAGACCGGGTCTATTGCATGGCACAGTATTTGTTTAATTTACAGAAGAAACGAAAGTTAAAGAAAAGAGGACCTTTGCGTAGGTTTGGACCAGACTGTATAGGAAAGCAAAAAACGCTCGAAAGTATTAGAGCCGCCAAGGGCAAAATATATGCTGAGCTCGAAAAGAGTAAAGGCAGTCCAGAGTGGGATAGTTGGTTTCTTAACTATCGACCGGAACCTAGTAAATCCCGCAAGTCGCAACCACGTATGCGGTCAAAAAAAAGCAGAAGATCGAGTGGTAAAAAAGGTAATACATATCAATCAAGATAACTAAGGAGACACATTGTCCAAAAGCCATATGCCTCCATAGACTGCTGCTCCGAAGACAACACTGCTTAACAGCTGTGTTTGCATACTGTAGCCTCCTGCCGCGGATACTGATGCAGGTAATGTGCTCCTGACAAGGCGTCTAACTGTTGGTGTCTGATATATAAAGAATGCTGCAGCAACTAGAACTGGTATTTTTAATGTAGTGTATAGATGATCACCCTCCTCAGGCAACACTACACGCTGGCTATCTTCAGTGGTTCCTATGTAGTCTCCTCGCTCCGCATGTTTTGGATAGTACTCTTGCTGGCTAGTCTGAGCGGTTTGATGTTGGACAGGAGACGATATGACATGATTGTTGGGAAAGCTAGTAGATCCGTTCGCACCAGGACCGTTCAAGGACCTAACGAGGTCAGCTTGATTTATTAGCTCAGGAGGAGATTGATGATTAACAGTCTGTTGCTGAACAACAGAGGGGTTATACGTAGGCACGGATGCTTTTAGCTCATTGGCCACGTCCCTCGCTACTAGCTGAACCGGGTCCGATTCACCTGAAGATGTAGGTAAAGCATCGAGATTGGTTGTATCTGATTGGGCCATATAAGTCATATAAATTAATCTTTTCACTCCTTATACGCATTCCTAGGTTTTGTGCAAAATGGGTTTTTTGTGCGTGCATTCTAGGGAACGAGGCACAAACTTGTAACAGGCAGGCCCATGAATATATGTATTTGCGGTCACCTCTTTTATCTTTGGCGCAACAAATGCTATGCAATCTCTGCCTGAACACGATCGCCTGAAGAGTGTCGCTAACCCGAATCCGAGGATCGCAGCAATCAGCACCTGACCACTTTTCGACTGATATAGATTACTAAAGTTTTTAAACATCTTTATATTCGTAAAACATTTATTCTTGAAGAGGGATGGGGATACTACCTTTCTGCGGGCACTTTATCTTACTCGCTCGATATTTGTAACATTGGCCTGCTAGGTCCTTATATTCCATTTTTCTAACATTGCTTGGGGTTGGATATACAACAATTGTGTTAGTAGGCGCCGCGGTGGAATACACCATTATTCCCCCCAATATGAAAGATACAGCAAACGTAACATAATGAATAGCCTGCATAGACATCGTTTAGATTATATCATCTAACGTATTTTATAACTGATGCCTTCCTTGTTGTTACGAAACTATCAGCATAGCTCATTCTCTGCTGCACTAACTTGGTAACGGGTTTTCCGTCTGCTGATTCTACATTCTCCACTCGCGTTATGGGATACCTAATTCTAGTGATCTTCCTTGCTATAGGCATTATGTCCTCGATTAAGACTTTTACCATTCTTTGTGCCTTATCTGTATAGTCGCCTTTCTCAATTTCATGTAATGCATTAGAGGCCATGGCTAAATCGTCCTCGAACTGTTGTAGCTCAAGTTGCACTGACGAGTCAGTGCTATATTCGTCATACGACTTAACAAGACCCTCAAGTTTCTTGGCCGCCACCATGTACTTAGTCTTCAGTTTTTTGAACTTCTCTACTGTTTCGGCCTCCGTTGTGTAAGCAAATACCAAATTGAGCTTAGTACATATTATATCCTCTTGAGTCTGGTCCCTAGCCTCGATGTTCGATGATATCAAGGACAATAATGGAGCAACTTTGCCTCTGTCGATTCTAATCTCCAATGGACAGTGACCGTCTGCACATGTAGCAACGAGAAAAGTACCATTTTGAGAGAACTTCATATTCCCTCTCAAACCACAGTTGCTACATTTCCCCTTTAAGTTTGCTAATTTCCTACGTTTCTCAGTATCTGTGTACCTAGTCGACCTAATGATAGACTTCCTGCGGCGTTGGAGGTCCTTATCGTAGTCACCTTTTAATCTGAAATAAGCACCTATCGCATCATCCGCGCTTATCATGCTACATTTTACGCTGATTATTTTTGCGAAACAAAGTCATCAAAAGTCGGAAGAGAAGTTATCATTCCTTTGTTTGACTGCACGGCTGCTAGCCTTTGCAGCTTGTCAATGATGTATTTTTCACGTTTCTGCTCACGCGCTGACCTTGCCTCACAATCTTGACTATCGCTGTAACGATAGTAAAGAAAACCCCCGACTCCAACTACTAACACGACTAACATGCACAAATTGTACATCGCATTGCTAACTTTGTCGTTTTTTTGTTTCTGCAAATAGAGTGCATATCTTATCCAATTCTTTACACCAGGCTCTGTCAACTGGGCTGACGCCATAGTTTAAGTGTGACAAAAAATTTTGTGGTCCGCTACTATACATGCAGGGTCCATCTACATTAGGACAGCTAGCCTGGTTTTTAATAATAACACTCATATATTCCTATCTTGACTATAGTATTCGCGTAGGTACTTCTGATGGTAAAGAAGCTGCCGTAGCAGGCAAGCTATCTGTCTACATGACTTTGTACTTACTACTGGCAGTAATCGGGCAATATTTTATTACTGTAAGCGCATCAACAGTACTTTGTGGCGCTCCGCAGTATTACTCTTCTCTGTTTGCTACGTTCTTTCCATGGGTCTTTATATTTGGGACGATGATAGCCATGCTCACAGCATTTCCTGGTTGGGTCCTACCTTTGTCAAACACTATTGGCTATCTTTGCGCAAATGGAATGGGAATGGGTAAGCTAGCAAACGACGTGTTTAATAAACCTTCTGATACCGAAGAAATGACTGATACTTTGAAAAAAGCATTATCACACATCTACACTGATAAAGCCTCTTTGCTAAATAATATCACTCCCTCCAATTTTGCTGACTTTTGGAAGGAAAGCGAGTCTCTACGGAAGACGCCTCTTGACAAAGCTGCAGACATCAAGAAGAAGTTTCGCGATTTTGTCATTCTTAAACACGCTATAGGTACTATAACTTGGTACTTACTTACTGGGGCCCTAGTTATATCGGTATCGTACAACTATATTGCTAATAGCCCTTGTTCTTCGAGCGTTAGCCAGATTGCAGGTGATGCAGAGAAAATACAAAAAAAACAAAACGAACTACAGCAACATTTCCCAACCTATAAAACGACCGAGTAGTTAATATAGTAGTGAAACTCCACTGGAGTACATTGACGCTGCGAAATACACCGTTATTGCTAAGAGAACTGCCACTAGCCACGCTGGTAAAACTGTCTTACCCGTTCTTCCAATCCCAAATTCTCTCAACGCTCCATCAGGATCGTATAAGTAGGAACTCCTAGATGAGATCAAGAACATGTATATGACTATGAATGCGCACACAGACAATCGCACTATGTTAGACTGTACATACCCCCGTTCCATAGTTATAGTTACCAATAAAATCTTCGATGATTTCCTTAAGCCACTCGACGGCTAGCCGAACGTATTTTCGCCATTATACGTGAAATACAAGAAGCCATCAGTACTACTATGGTTATTATATACTTCCTGCATCAATTCACCTGTAGCAGGCAACTGTCCATTCACAAAAACGAATAACGCTTCATCCACGCCCAGGTTCATTCGAGCGCGGATTACGTACAAGAATTGGCCTACAGTTAGATCCCGAGGAACTAGAAACTTTCTTTTATCTACCTGCGCTATATTTGAATTGAAAGCTCGCTCACAAATAACTGGTAGTCTGTCTGGATATTTATCCTTTACTCTCTTGCACTCCAGTTGCCTTTCCTCTAGGCTGTACTCATTGTAGTAAGCCTCTTTCACAACCTGAACATTACTCTCTCTTGAATCTTTTCTTTTTTCTTTTGACCCCTTTCCCCAACCTTCTATTGCTCGAATCACATTGGTGCCCATCTCGACTAACTCCGTTTGCATATTCTTATACCGACTGTGTAGGTTTTATCTACATTTCCCCATCGAAGTCATCATCATCAATATTGTCATCTTCCCCTTTGTACGCTTCTATCCCGTCCAGTATATTGTCTTCTAGAATCTGGCCCATGCTTAAGCTAGGATATACCTCACTTTGCATTCCTGTAACAGCATCGACTTTATCATTTTCGAATTCTCTAGTAGCCTGTTCATCCATTAGACTCCGTTCGTCGTCATACGTGTCTTTGTCATACTGTTTAAAGCCTTTTTGCATGCCGACTGACCACCTCCCTATACTATGCTTCTTAAAGGCATTTTCAACTTCCCTAGCTTCATCTCCCATGTTTGTTAAATAGTCTACAATTAAATCTTTTTCTTTCTCCCTAGCCCTTAACGCTTTTTTAGCAATTTTCTCATAGCTTTGCTCTACACTTCCTTGTGTTCTACACAGTATAGCCAGGAACGTGTTCGAACACCTGAGAGCCAGTTGCAAACTCTCATCCGCTAAACCCATCTCAATATCATTGCTGATAGTTTGATTTGTTTGGTTGCGAAGGGCATTCGTTGGTCTTGCATTAGTATAGATACCAACTTTATGCCGGGCCTCTACCAACATATTGTCTAAGGCTTTACTTAAGAGATAAAACATCAATGACTGAGCAACGTAGTCCTTTGACTTCCCTTTAAAACCTATAGGCCCTATATCGTATGCTATGAGTGACAAAGCTCTGTTCTTTTCTATTGAGTTTTTCAAAGTTTGTTCCAGTATTTTACCTGTTTTGCCCGATAGATTCGTCGGATAGTATTCCGATAGACCGGCATATGTTTGCTTTATCATATTAACAATGTCGGAGGAATGGCCTATAGAAACGTCCCAGTGACGTGGGACTATGGGCTCCTGAACGAATTCTGAAGAGTTTGCTACTATGTTTGGGAGAACAACCCCATATTCTCTAATCATGTTGTACATAGTCTCCAGATTCACTGCTTCCGTTTCTTCAACTTCAACAACCTGTGTTTTCTCAGTTAAACTCCCAAATAATCTACTAAGACACATCATCATGGAATTGTATTCTTTCGGTGTTAGGAATTCCTTATTTAAGTTTATATATGTGGAGATGTAATTTCGACTGGAGGCGTCGAGCACGTCGACCAGCTTTGTGTCATCGGCGGCGGGGTTAAGTAAGCAAAACTGTAACCGCGTTTTCACGTCTTGATCTATATCAGCTCGTTCTACTTCGAGCCTAAGACTTGCGATTCTTTCATCTACGTATGGATTGACGTCAATATCAACAATCCTTTTAGCGTTTATAAGAGACATTAGCGAATCTAGTTTTTCGCTATCGTAAGCAAGCGAGCTATCGTCCAAATTTTGCGAAAGTTCATCGCGAGTTACTAGTGGGTTCTTTGCGGCGGCGCTGCAAATGTTGGCTATATCTGGTATGCTCGATATAGCAGGGTACGACTCGCAATATAATACAAATGCTAGTCCAATAGTCTTCTTGCTAACAGCAGAAGCAAGTGTGGGGTAGCATAGTCTAGTGTCAGTCGGGTCAAAGATTTGAGGAGCGGACGACCTTTTCTCTATTATCTCGTTAATCCTTTCGACTAGTAAAACATATGAGTTATATTTAGCAATGTTGGGAGATGCACTGTGGAAGAAAGTCGCAGTGGATGGCGACTGTGTTGAGCAGCACGCGTTCTCAACATAAGGAATTCCTGACGCCGTCGTTAAAATGTAGTTGTCTTTAACTAGGTTCGCATCCATAGCTTTTTTCATCTCCAAGCCAATTGTATAACTTGCTTTCATAATTGCACCAGTTAGTAAGCCTCTACTTAAATTCCGCCCTCGCCTCATACTACCAACTATATCATCTCTAATATCTGATATGTCAGCCAACGCCTCACCGTGTCCTCTGAAAGGAGGTGGAAGAAACCCTAGAAGGCGTTCAGTTGGATCAATGTAACTGACAGGCACGCCATTTGAATCCGATGTAGCCTTGGCAGTAATTCTAGCGCTGGCTACGCTTGAATTGACCACGTATCTCTCAATTATTTTCTTGACCTTCTTTGCGATGCTTTTATCTTTTAACTTTTTTATGCTTCCCCAGGGCCTTTCGTCAGTACGAAGAGCTGCAAGGATGCACGCAATGTAATCGATGCCTCTCACATCTGTGATTGGGCCTGTTGGGTAACCCTCAAAACTCCTCTGGCAGCCGGGGAAAGCCCGTTTTGCTCTAGGCAGGTACAAAGCGGTTTGCGCGAACAGTATAAAGTATGCGGCCGAGTATAGGATTACTACTTGATCAGTGGCGTTTTCATAAGTGTCCTTCTTCTTGGCATTGACCATGGCTATGTCATATTCAGCCCTCGACGGCAACGTTCTATCTAACAGCATACTTATTTCGTTTGCTAACAACGAATTATCTTTTCCAAATTTAACGGAAGTTAGTTCGCTCAGAGCATTTATTACGACATCAACTGTTCTCATTTCTCTTGTCTTGGGGACTTGGGCGAGTAGTTGAGTATCAACTATGTCAGCGGCCAGAACTTCTCTAGTTTTTATGGCAAATCCCGACTCGTCGTACCCTTCCTCACTAGAAAGTGCTATTCGCGTTATCTCCCATCCTGTTTCTCTATCGATGACTGCCTCACCGTCAGCTGCTAGGGTACCTTGAGTTGAAACGATTATGTCCAATACAGCTTGATAATCCTCATTGTTAGAGAATGCATTGGCTAGGGTGGCTAGGAAGGTAGGGAGGATAGGAGCAGATGATGTGTTACAGTACCGCCAGAATTTGCTTTCATCTGCTAAACTACCCCTGGTAAAGAATGACGAGAACTTGTTGATATTGGCCATTCTTACAGCAAAGTCACCTTGTGATAAGATACGCTCAAGGATAGGCGCAGTAGGTGATATGATCGTAAGTGGCACGGTGGCTTTGCTAGCGAGGATAGCATTATTAGCAGATTCCTTTGACTCTTTCTTAACTAGTATCGCCTTCAGTTTTTTTATACGCATAACAGCATCATTGTAAGTTGCAGTTCTCTTTTTCTCGTTTGATATGATCAAGTTTGGCGCGTGGTCCTTTACTAGGCCGCTTGCTATTGAGGACGTTGCGCTGCCAGTAGTAATACATGACTCGTTGAACACAAGACAATTCTCCTTAAGAATACATTTCCCATCCTTACTTTTAGAGTCGCCGGGTACCGGCTCCCACTTCTCTCCAGACCATCTGAATTTTATACCGGTCTCGCCTACTGTGGCGTAGTCGTCAATGAACACTGGCCTATATCCAAGTATCAAGGCGCTGGCTTCCTGTTCAGCTAATCGACGCTTCATTCCGGTTTTTTCTGCCAGTACCGCAGATAGTACCTCGACTTTTTGGGCCACGTCATTATTCGAATTAATTATGTCACTATAGAGTTCCCGGTTATCATAGTAAGTCGGGTCCAGCTCCTTGTCAAATCTTATAGGTCTTTCAATGTCACTTTCGATATCAGCTACCGTTCGATATTGCTTTGCTATAGTTCCATCCACGCACTCTACAGCAGATGGCGTGTAGATATCAAGGCTCGGTGTTTGTAGGTGAGAAGATATGAGAGCTAGATATGTGAATAGTGCTATGCCATTATCTATTTCATACGCTCGCTTCATAGTAAATCCACTTCCGTATATATCCTTGAAACCGTCGATGTGCTCAGTCAAAAAAACACTATTAGTAATCATTGCTGATTGGGTTTTACACCTATCGGCTTCCACCATGAACTGCTTTGTAGATGACAAGAACGATTGCGACCAGGAAGCTATACGTTTACTGACCCCTTTCGATATGAATGTTGCAGTCGCAATATCAATATTAGCAAGCGAAACACCGAGAGACTCTAAGCTATCAATACAACGTCCTACTGATAGTTCAGCAAGCGGGAAAGAATCTAACAGCTGGATCACTGGTGGAATTAGAGCAACTAAAAAGTCGTCGAACGAGGCATAATTCTCGGGGTAGTGGCTTTTTACTGACGATTTGGTGATAGTAATTCGCTTATTCGTTTTCTCCTGTACTCTAGTGTTTTTGTTAAGAAGGTCAGACGGTACGGTGAGTATCTGGGCATACTCGCTTTTCAACATTATGTTAGAGCCTAGAAGGAAGCGACGTGCCAACTCGACTACTGGCAAAGGCATACATAAGAAGGCAATAAGGTCTATTTTTTGAGCAGGTGCTGCCAAATACTTATCAGTCCTTTTATCTCCTCCTGGTAGTTTTGTAGTCCTAGTAAGCTTCGTACCAGGCAATGACGTACTTTGCACAAACCGTTGTTCTTGTATTGCGCCGTTTCCGAAAACTGTACTGGTCATGTCCGCACCGTTATTCACGAAACTGTTAATAATGCCATTCGATTGCCGTTGGAAATTATTTTCTAAAGTAGGGAAAGACGGAAGCCAGAGTTCCGACAAAGTTCTGATTCGTCTTTCTAGATCAACTCCGTTCCTTTGAGCAGCCTCCGGGTTGATAACCTCGTCGGCGGCCACAATTAAATCTTTCTGGCTTTGAGCTTCTATATCTGCATAGTACAAGGCGTCTGGAGTATCCGGCCCAATATATATTTTTTTAATATTCGAGACCATTGGAAACAACCAGCCATTGTTCTGGTCAAGATTCTGCAGATTCCGACGCAGTGGTGACAAATCAGCCGATTTGAAGCCGACGACCGCACCTAGTTCGTCTATGATAGAGAACTCTTTCCGGAGTTGACCAAATGTTTCGACTGACTGATGTATCTTCGCAAGAATAGATCTATTTCTGCGGCCCGTCGGAACAGAAGCTAAAAGTTCATTTAGCAAATCCAACTCTTGTCTTTCTACTCCGTATCTTTTTTCTTCGTCAGGCACCTCGACCAGCACGGCTACGGGAGGCAGCTCTTGTCCGAACTTAATGTCAGTCTCGCTAATCAGCTCTTCTTCTTTGAGTCCAACACTCGAATCGGCTACAACCTCCGGGCTTTGCTCTGTAGTAGCAAAATATTCAGTGTTAAGATTATCAGTGTTTGTCTGGTGCGCCTCAACAATTACGAATTGCTTAATCCCCATCTTGGGATCAAGACCTTTGTACTCGAAATCAATATGTAACATTTCACCAGTGGTGAGTTTAACACTAATTTTATCCTCGTCAAGAGCCGCAACTTCCCCTTTAAGCTCATCGCCGCTGTTCAGCCGGATTTTTATTTGTTCCCCAGGTAACAGATTGTTTTGCTTCGCGAATCCAAGCTGGTCCGCTTTATGCAGCAAAAAAATATTATTTACTCCTTCATTTTTTAAACCAGTATCTTTGTCAATAACCAGAGTTGTTTCATTTCCTAAAGCATCAACTATCACAAGCGTATTTGTATCTAGATACTTGATTATGTAATCCCCGCTTAGAGAGGATCTGTCTGCCGATAACCTAATGATGTCACCTAATCCTACAGGCTCGCTCATGACTTACATATGTTTGAGAATTTAAAAGAGTAATGATACGTAATCATCCCTGGGAAAAGACGGGTGCTATGGCTTCAATCTGTTGTTTAGCCTCACTAATTACAGTGCGTAGGAACTCTGCAGCCGCAAGGGGTGTAGTGTCTATGTGGAACGAGAAGCGGAGGACAGCAACTTCTATATGCGGGTGAGGCTTGGAAAATCCACAGTAAGTTAATGTTTTTTCTTTTGAATAGTACTGATCGAACATGACCGATTCAAGTAATCTTCCTATGGTGTTACTGTCAGATTTAAGCCGATAGTCGTAAGAGTACGGTATAGTGCTTTTACCCGCAGTTAGATTGGAGGGTTCCTCAATGAAGTCGTTTTCCAAAGAATCGAGAGTTGATATGAGCACGTCACATGCTTTTGCGACTAGCATTTCTGGTGGAAATACTCCCACTGAAGTAATCTTTAGTGTAAAAGTTCGAGGCACGACCAGCCTAAAAGCGTCTAGTCGCATAAAGTCGCTTTTCTTCATTTGGAGAGCTGACGGGCCAATACCGTCCTTTAACCAAATTTTCTCTCTCTTCATAAGCTCGTTCTTCACCAATGCTTTATCTTGAGTGCATGAGCACGTGGCTTCTGTGGCCACAGCGTAGCTCCCGTTTTCTCCAGCAGTAGCAACAGTTAGATTCCCTGTTATGTGCAAAGAGGCTGGCGGAATAGTTTGAATAGTGTTGGGACGCAAGAGAGCTATGTCGATAAAGTCAGTAGTTAGCGAGTCGGGAGGAAAGATCTTAAGCTGTTCCACCTTATCTACTTTACGATTGTGTTTATTGCTAAACAACTGAATGTCGTTGCTGGTGACCATAATTGACTCCGTCGATGTATTAGTAACCTTTACTTCGAATCTGTAATCTTGCCAAGGGAAGGTCACGTCTTGAATGTATAAAGGAATACTTGATAATCTTTGCGCAAGCATCTCATTTGTCTGTTTTGTGCTATTAGCATGAAAGACCAATCCGTCTCCGTTTTCCGTGTCGGTGTTAATGACTACACACGGTATTTTCGAGAGCACCGTTCGTCGGATTGAGTTAGGCAAACTCACCGAGCAGTTCTCAATGCTGAACGCCAGAGAATCTTTATCCGAGAATATATCGATGATTTTTGGCAAGATCATTTGTAATAAGATAGGGACATAAATTACTCTATCTCAATTTTTGTAAGATGTAGTGCGTTGTTAAGAGTCAAATATCCTTTATCGTGCATACAAAGATTATGAGTTATATTCTTTACTATAGCAGGTACTGCAACAATTGTCAAGAAGTACTGAATGCATTAAAAAATCAACAGCTTAAGGAGAAAATCCATTATCTACCGGTCGACAAGAGGGAGGTAAGAGATGGTAAGACATGTATTATTCTACAGAGTGGTGAGGCAGTAGCTCTTCCCCCAACAATAACCAAGGTACCTGCCCTTTTGTTATTAGAGCGGGGCTGTGCATGTATATATGGCGGGGGCATAATCGATCACCTGATCCCTAATCGGTTAAACACAAGAGAGGTAGCACAGAGCGAGTCGGCGCCCGACTCGTTTTCGTTTTCAGGTACATTCGGTGGCGTGGCCTCGGACTCGTTTAGCTTTCTGGACCAGTCCTCTCAAGATCTAGAGGCGAAAGGAAACGGGGGGATGAGACAGCCGCACCATTATGCGGCGTTAGATAGCAAAATAGCCATCCGCACACCGCCTGATACATGGACGCCTGATAAAGTAACGGAAGGCAGCATCCAAAAATTAGAAGAAGAGAGAAACAGGGATGCACGAAAATAAACTTAAAAGATTTAATTCTATTTTAAACTAATGAAGGCTCCTTGCGAAAAGCTTACGATGAGAGCATTCGTTCAGCAGTTCAAAGAATTAATGAGTGATTTGGAGCGAGTTTTCCCGGAGGACGTCGACGTTCGTTCCGCAACGACCGGAATGCGTGCTCTATTAAGCGCCAATCCAAAAATGGTTGCCAGAGTGTTTAATGAATGCGTGGGAATACCATATGGCGAGGCATTCGACAAGGGAGATCTCGGTTTCTTCCTGGAAAAGGACTACACATCGGACATTAAGTTAAACAATTCAGACTATGTTCTTAGGAAAATAGACAACTTGAGAGGTCCAATTGCTAAGCTAGACAAAAAATGCCACGACGCGGTATTGAGGTATTTTGCTAACCTAACCAAGCTTTCTTCTTTTATATTCATTGCCAAAGCGGACTTAGAAAGTGCATAATCTACATAACCATGGATACATCTACCTCGTTTGCTGACGTATTGCATGAAATGATTCCTGATTTACTGGTGTCTTTTCCAGAGCTAGCTGACACTCTCGATAAGTCACTTAAGTCCGTGATGAAAGATAAGGGCGACGCCGATGCCTGTGAGGAAGTAAGGGTTTATTGTGCGAAAGTCGTACCAGGGGCGTTTTTCGATATTTTATACGAAAATGAGGAGTTGTTTACGAGGGGGGATATGGATTGCATGTTCCTTCCCGGGATAGACTTTTCGGAATTGTGGGCGGAAAACATTACTGATAGAACAAAAGCAACCATTTGGAAATATCTGCAACTAATACTTTTTAGTACTATAGAGGCCTTGGAAGACAAGGCATCTTTCGGGGACGCGGCATCTTTATTCAATGCTATAAGCAGGGAAGAGTTCGAGGAGAAACTTGAAAAAACCATGGACGGAATGAAAACTATGTTTATGGAGGAAGGCAAAGGACTGAGTGATAGTGTTCCAGACGCAACGTCGATAAAGGAGCATGTTGATAAGATTATGGGAGGAAAATTAGGTTCGTTAGCTAAAGAAATTGCTGATGAGACATTGCGAGATCTGAACATGGACCCGAAAACGAATGATCCTAAAGCAATCGAGGAAGTCTTTGCTAGCTTGTTTAAGAACCCTCAGAAGCTGTTAGGTATGGTAAAAACAGTAGGGCAAAAACTTGATGAACGGGTTAAAAATGGCGAAATCAAGGAAAGTGAAATGCTTGAGGAAGCAACAGAGATGATGAAGGATATCAAGGGCATCCCGGGCATGAGCCACTTAAAGGACATGCTGCGGAAAATGGGTATGAATGGAGTTAGCAAGAGTCAGATGAGTAACGCGGCAGGCATCATGAAACAACGGACAGCTGCAGCGAAGACTAGAGATAGATTACGTGCTAAATTAGCAGAAAAAAAGAGTGCCATGAAAAACACGGAGCTCAAGATGAACCCCACTTCTCAGCCGGATGGAAAAGCGGGAAATAAGAAAAAGAGAAACAAAAAAAAGAATAGAAATAAAAAGCAAGAAGGGCGATAGCGATGGACGTCACAATTAATATAACATTTAATATTATACCGCATGCCACATCAAGGGGAATTATGGATTACTGACTTTAGAGTTCTAGGCGATAGTGCAGATGTATTACCGTTATCAAACATGAACTTGGTTCAAAAATCAAATGCATCCGCTCGGTTGATATTGTTGTCTGCGTCACTACTTCTGTTTGCATATCCTAGATTATCGATCGTTGTTACCGCTTTGGCATCTTTGAGTGCTCTAGCATTGATGACTAAACATCTCCAGATAGCCCAGTCTGATGGTAAAATTAAGGGTATGTTAAAAGAAGGGTTTCATTCTCTGAACGCAGCAGAGGTTGAGTCAGTTAAATGGACGAAACCGACAATTAACAATCCACTTATGAATGTTTTGCTACCTGAAATAAACGACGCCCCTAACAGACCTAAAGCAGCGCCGGCTTACAATAAAATAATAGAAACGGATGTGAACAGTAAAACTCAGCAAGGGACGATGCGCGCTTTTAATAATGATCCTGCTATAGACAAAAGACTATTCGAGGATCTAGGAGATAGTTTAGGATTCGACAGATCTATGATTACTTTCAACGCGACGGCGAATACACAGATCCCGAACGATCAAAAGGGATTTGCTGAGTTTTGCTATGGCGATATGCCGTCAGCTAAAGAAGGAACAAAGTCAGCTTTACTTAATAACATGAATCCAAGGGTAATAGACGGAGATCAATAATTATGTGTTGTTCTTATATAATATGTCTAACTGCTCTGGAATGCCTTTTCATTCTAACGGTAGCATAGGCTCGGACCCGTGCTCGCGGAGCCAACGGCAGGTGCAAAACGAGTCGGCCGTCGGATATCTCATGCAATCATATAATATTGACTGTCCGATGACCGATGCAATTCATTTCGCAACATGCCAGCCAGCTGTTAATTATACCGGAACTCGCCAGCTAGGATTGGGTGGTTGCAATGTGGATGAGAATTCTTTACTCAGACTAACTGACATGTCCCGCGATAAGTGCAGAACATCTTTGTGGCAAAGACCGTTCACGACCGTCCCGTACCTGGGTAGGGGAAGGAGCGATAATCTTACAGAAAGCAATCTAAGAAGGGGAGAAGAAGCTGGGATTTCGAGAAGTAGTAAAAGCGAACATCCGTCATCTGAAATATCATATATGAGGTACACTACAACTCCACTAATACCACAGTTGAAAGAAGATGCTGGGAATAGCTCGAGAAAAATAGAGGAAGATGCGGCGACTGGCTGGATCCGAGGCGGGTTGCCTAGTCGTGAATATGACAGGAGGACCTCGTACCATTCTACAGCTGATAGTAGAAGAGTGGGCTCAGCGATTGATGTTGCCAAACCTTGGTGCGGTGACTCAAGAGCAACTAGCAACGACCTTCGTGCAAAGTACTATGCAAGTAAGGAAAAGGCGCTGAAACATGCCGCCGAACATACGTATTCTGCATTCTAAACTAATGCTGCAGGGCTTAAATGTATTATCTTGAACGTATTACATTATGGAAAGTTGGACCAGCCCCGAGATCGGTACAACCTACCCTCTTAGCGACATGGAATACAGGGCAGCTATTGTCGATGCCTTCGGAATTGACGACGACGATCATGATGATATTGAGGCAAAAATAGCTGAGACAATGGACTGTTTGTTTAAGGCCGTCGGCTCGCAATTCAGTACTCCTATTCAAAGTCTTAAATCATCGCCAACGAAGTCTCAATACCTGCTATTGTTTGGTAAAGACCTGTCCGATCAAGACATCTTCGTCATGCTTACGTCTTATGATACGTTCCCATATTTCGCTGCATGCCTTAATGACTTAAAGCGTCACAATATAATTTCTGAGCTCAACATGGAGAATCTGGTGCATGCGTGTAGTATTTAGATAATTATCACTCCTTAGTGTAAGTAATGGCTTCTACACGCAATAACAACACATTAGGTAATTATTGTTTACAAAGTACAGCAATCACTAACCAAAGACAACATAGTGAGTTCATTAACAGTCCGGCAGGTGCTGCTCATAATCCAGGTATCCCTCTAATAGGCTCACTACCGTCTACAATGCCAGCATCGCTTTTTTCTAAAAACCCGATCGAAATTGAGAGTAGTTTATTTGGTATCGGTAGTACCAACTTAGTGTGCCCGTCATTACCTGTGACGCCGTATCTAACTCCTTTACCAACCAAGCAGTTCTTTAAGATGCCTAAGGTCATTTCTGAACCAAAATGCCTCGACTATGGACCTCAAAGACCGTTTCCCATAATTTAATTTTCTGGTTTTTTTCTTTTTGGCTATAAGTACATAATGGTTCTCATGAGCGCTGGAATGGCTGCACGTCATCAAAGTTCTTTGTCGAACCAAACTACGCATTTCGGGATAATGGGAGGTTTGGTCCCCACTACAAACGCGCGAGCTAGCATTATACGCGCTCGGCAGATCAGTGCCAGATCGAGCCTTGCTGGAATGCCTACAAAGCCAATACCAGGCAAGGCATACCTTATTAAACATGACATACTATCCCGCAATCCGCAAGCATCCGGCGGGGTAGGAAAACGTGTGCTCCTCTACACTACCGGTCAGCAACAGCCTTCTTAGCCTTAATATAAACTGGGTAAATTGTCTGGCTGCCACGCGGCTGGCGAAGCATCTGATGAGCTCGGTTGTATATCATCAAATTCCCGACTATCGAGATTAGTGGGCCTAGTTCCTATAGAACCAAGTGCCGCAACTAACCTCCAGAACACCCAGCTCAGTAGCAACAGTGACGAGATAATTATCATCTATATATATGACTTATACTATGTGCATAATAGTTTCTACCACATAATACAAGGTTTGTAAAAAATTGATGGTGCGGTTATATATCTGCTTTGATACATGGAGTATAGCATAGATCCCAAACAGTGCTTTAGGTTCGGCTGTGCTACCCCGCATGAGGGCAAAAAAACCAGACCGTGCGCTGGATTTGATTTGGACCATACTCTCATACGACCCAAGTCAGGCAGAAAGTTCCCAAAAGACTGTGACGATTGGATGTTCCAGTATCCAAATACTTGCCAGCGTCTCATTCAATTGAGTCGTCATTTTGATATTGTGATATT
>CERI01113353.1_pt1 | contig 20384 bp, 14 predicted proteins | sample 350261 | NCBI WGS metagenome assembly CERI01 (sample SAMEA2620979, study PRJEB7988) | marine metagenome | isolation source: saline water (ENVO:00002010), including
GAGCCAGGTTATTATAGTTTAGAATCAAAAACAAATATGATAATAGGAGAAGATTTAGCGTATATTTTAGAGAATGATTATAAAAATGACCAAGATAATAGTGTAACTGAAACAATAATTAAAAAATCAATAAGTTCATTACATAATGATTCACCAATAGAACAAATAGCAATACATAATATTGATTTTGAATTAGATAAACCAACATTAAATATATTAACGGAAGATATAAGTTTGGTAACATATTTAGGACCACTGAAATTTGATGGAACAAATAGAACAAGTAAAATATATAAAAAAAATACAATTAATTTAAATCTAACAAAAAATGATTATTTCAAAAAAATTAAACTTGGAACAAGAATAGAGGATGTAAATGGTTCAAATAATTTTGAAGATGTATCTAATTTGGTATATGAAAGTCAGATAGATTATGCATCTATTTATATGCATTACAAATATTTCAAAAATTATAAATTTAATTCAGTAGATTATATAGATATTTTTGCTACAGATCCATCAAAAAATGAAAATGATTCTTATATAACAATAGGCGATTTAAGTTATAATACAGATAGTACAATAAATATAAAAGTAAATAATTTAGATGTATCAAGAAATAATGTCAACTCGAAATATGATTTACAAGATAATTTTTATGGATTCTATAGTAATAATAATACTATGAGAACTGGTATAGATAGTAGTTATCAATCTATTTTAATAAATTGGACAGATATATGTTATAATGATAAACCAATATCTTGGGAAACATCTGGTAATGTATATGATATAAGTAAAAATCAAAATACTGAAGTTTTGAGATTAATATTAGATGAACAAACACATGGTAAAATTAAAATAGGTTATTTTGTTGATGATCCAGATGAATATATGATAAGAGAATGGGAATTATCAATTGAAAATGGTGTAATAAAAGTCCCAACTGTAAGTAATTTAATATCAAATAAAGTTCATTTATTAAAAGAAACATATAATGAAAATTACATGTACACATATAATAGTAATAATAATATAGAATTATATAATGGTGATTATAGTAGTTTGAGTTTGAATACATTTATTAATAATAATTTGAATGTTAAATTGTTTTCAAATGTATATACTCAATTAACAGAAGATACAGGTGTAAATGTTGTAATTGATTATAGTGTTCACGCTGAAACATCAGATGATATAACAAATTTATTAATGACTGATATGAGCTCAAATAAATTAATTGAAACATTTAAAACTGAATTAAGTAATAATTTAGTAAATATAAGTGATAATTTGAAGACAAAAATAACAGATGGTTCAATAATATTAAATACAATTACAACTGATTTTGGTCAAGTGAATCTTAAAGATGAACCAAATAATTTAACATTATTAACTGAATTTAAAAACAATAATACATATGTATATTATAATTTTGCAGGAAATCCAATAGATGGATTTGATGTTGTTGAAAAATATAATGATGCATCAGATAATAATCCATATTTCAATACAATTAATTTGAATTTCGATTTATCATTAAATCCAGATGATATAACAATAGATGCTTCATTAAGTGATATGTCATATATAACAATAAGTAACAATTTAGTATTATTAGGCGGTATTACAAATATGAAGAAATTACATGTTGGTGAAAACAAATTAATATGTACAATAAGCAATGAATATTATTCATTAGTAGAAGATAATAAAACAAGTGTAGATGTTTTCAAAGAAAATGATGTATTAAAAGGTTCACATACATTCAGAATAGATTCTGACTTATTACCTGTATCATATTTTATTAAACAACATACATTAGGTATTGAAAATTCAAATAATGTATATAATGGTATAGTATCAGATGGATATATTACAAATGCTAATGGTTATGAATATGATTTCAAGAAAGCCTTTAGATCAAAAGTATTTGATGTATCAAATATAGATTTAATAAAAACTATAAATTCTGATGTATCGTTTGGTAATTTTGAATTAATAAATGAATCAAAAGAGAAAGACAAAATTAGTTATATAGAATTTGAAGATGGTTATGATATATTTAGAGATAATAGTATGAATAAAAATGTTTTCAAAAAAATAATATTACATAATAACAAGTTGTACAATCATTCAAAATATATTAACGGTATTACACCATTAACTACATTATTAGCTGAAACATTTATTAATTTATGTGAAGTAGAAATGGCTAATTCTAGTGATATTGAAGATATAAATGATTTGTGTTTGAATTCATTATTTGAAGATGCTAAATTGAAAGTTAAAGATATGTTTGAAGAAAATAATGAAGAAATAGATATTGAATTAATAGATAAAGATCCATATAGTACAATATATGATTTAAGTGGTTCTGATGATTTAACACCTCAAGAAAAAGAACAAAAATTAAGAAAATGTAGAAAATTATTAGATATTAATATGGTTATAAATAATGTATTGAATGATGCTGTTGTATATGACCAATCTGGTAATGATAATTATGATATAATAAAAGATAAAAAATATAGAAAAGAGTATTCAAAACGACTTATGAGAAAAATTGCGCAAGATCATATGAGATACAATGGTCGTAAATTCAGTGAATCAATAAATCAAAATGCTGAAAATACTAATACACCTATTTTGATTGAAATACAAAAACAAGCTGCTCAAGTAGCAGAAATCGATTATGAAACAGATATATCAGGACATCGTAAATTTGGTAATGAATATTTCAAAGGATTAGCAGAAATGCATAAAGATTTTGTAAATGATTTAAGCAATGATAACATTGATATTTATATAGAAAAACAGAATAATTTAGAAAAAATAAAGAAAAAACTTGAATTAACCGCAGAATTAGATCCAGACTTATTTAAAAATATGCCAAAACATGATTTTAAGGACATGTTTAAAACTGAAAGAGACAATCATTTTGAAAAAGAAATGATATTAAGACAAATGCCTAATTATGATGATATGCCTGCTGAATATGATGGTCCAACAATAATGCCTATAAGAAACAAACAAGGTAAATTTGATATTTTACATAGATTCAAAAATACTAATAAAAAATTTAGAAAATATTAATAAAATATTGAAATATTATAATCAAATTTAAAGACATATATTTAATAATATTAAATATATGTCTGTTAACAAAATAATAAGTACTGTTAATTCTATAAGTTCTGATTCTACAGTGATACCTGATATAAATAACTGTGTAACTATTGATACTAGTAATAATAGATTAGGTATTAATACATTAAATCCAAACTGTGCTATTGATGTATCAAATAATATTCATCTTATAGAAGAAAATTATGATGATGTTTCTGGTAATACTAGATTAAGTAGTTTAGAATTAGAAGGTTATTTATTAAGATTAAAACCTATTCCTGGTACTATAATACTAAATGATATAAGTAATCATTTAGTTGGTTGTGTATTTGCTAGAAAACCAACTATAGCTAGTGATAAATATAATTTATATTATGCGAGAAATGAATCGGATATTATTCAAGCTATACCAATAACCGCGCAATCGAATATAGTTAGCACAGATTTCTGGACTGAAACCTTTTAAATTTAAGATTAATATTAACAAATTATTATATAATATTAACAAATTATTATATAATATTAATATAATAAATATAATAAATATACATGGCATTTACAAGATTATATGATGATCCAGCTAGACTTCAAAAATATATAGATCAAGCAACTGATGTTGGAAAACATATTTTAGGAGAACCTAGTAATGGAAAAGATATATTATTTTTTAATGATCCATTTATGAGAATGCAAAATTGGGGTGGTAATTTATCAAATAACAAAACCAGTATAGAAAGTGATTTAAAAGGTATCACAAGAACATTAAATAGAGATACAAAGGATAATAATTATTTGAATTATTTAGAAAATAATGAATATTATAAAACTAGCACAACATCAACGTATGATGAACTAGTAAAACATCCAAGAATAAACGACCCAGCATACAATATAAGAGGATTAGATTCAATAGATCAACCTAATAATTTTAACTATTTATTTTTTAATCCTCAAGATAATTACAGTGTTCCATTTAGCAATAATTTATCAAGTAGAATATTAGAAAAAGATTATTATAATTTAAAAAATCAAAATTAAAATCATCAAAATTAAATATAAATCAAGTTTAATATATATATTAATATATATTAATATATATTAAATGGCAGCTGTAGCAATACCCATAATAATATTAGGAAGTTTATACATTTTATCAGAACAAGAAAAGAAAAACAAATTGGAAAATTATTCAAATTATGATAGTAAAAATATTAAAAATTTAGATGATCATTTAATAAATAACGATATTAATAAATTTGATAATTCTGTACAAAATACTGGAGTTAATAATAATAATAATAATAATATTAATAATAATAATAATAATCAAGATGATAATACACAACAATCATCTATTAATTTAATGTCTGGTGAAAATCTTGATCAGTCTAAATTTAAACATAATAATATGCAACCCTTTTATGGTGCAAAAATAAGAGGTCCAAATATTGATTCAAATATAAATGAATCAATACTTGATAGTAAACAAGGTTATGGGAGTCAATTTAATGAAAAAAAAGAATTAGAACCATTATTTAAACCAAATGATAATATGACAAATATTTATGGAGCATCTAACAATAATGATTTTTATCAATCTCGTGTAAATGAATCTATGAAAATGTCTAATTATTCTTTAACCGAACCACAACGGGTTGGTCCTGGTATTGGATTAGGTTATGGCACACAAAGTGCAGATGGAGTTAATAATGGAGGTATTGAAGGAATGGCTGGTTTTAATTCTGGTATGTTATCTAGAGAATCATGGATGCCTAAAACAGTTGATGAATTACGCGTTGATTCTAATAAAAAAGAATCATATCAATTAAATGGATTTGGTGGTCCAGCACAAAGTTCAATTCAAAATATAAATACAATAGAATCATTAGGTAAAATAGAAAAACATTTACCTGAAAAATTTTATGAAAATACAGCATCTAGATGGTTAACCACTACTGGTAGTGAAAAAGCTCAAACAACTAGAAGTGATATTATAATGAGAGATTCTAATAGAATAGATACAACACAAGATTATTATGGTAATGCTATTAGTAATAATACACAATATAATGAAATTCAAAATTATAAAGATTCTACTAGACAACAATTACCTAAATTACCTGTTGGAATAGCTACAGCTGTAGAACAAAACAACCACCCTACAACATCAAATAAAGATGGTTACAATTTATATAATAATAATAGAAATACTACATCTAATACCGATTTCACTAGAAATGTTGTTGGATTAATCAAAGAATCAGTTTCTCCCTTTTTAGATGTTTTCAAAGAAACACGCAAACAACATAATGTACATAATAATAGAATGGGTAATATATCAAATACTGTAAATTATAAAGAAAATAATAATGTTTTAAAACCTAAAATAACTAACAGAGAAATAGGTGTCAACAAATTAAATAATAATCATTTAAATGTACAAAATCAAGTAGTTGGTAATAATGTAGGTAATAGACAAAATTATCAACCAGTTGAAAATCAAAGAGATTCTACTAATAAATATTATATCGGTTCTGGAACTAATAATAATTTTGGTAATAGAAATCATTCGTTTGCATACACATCTGATTCTGGATTTGATAAAACATTTAGTACAGCTGTTAATCATGGATCAAAATCTGTTTTCAATAATAATACTAATATTAAAATGTCAAAAGATCAAACCCTATTGAATAACAATAGAGATACGATTATGAATGGCGGTCCTAATGTAGTTCCTAACGCAGAATTTATTGGTCAAGTACAAGGTATTAATGAATATAAAAATAATGATAGAAATGACCAAAATTTATTAGCTGCCTTTAAAAATAATCCTTACACACAATCTTTACAGAGTTTATAAAACAATATTAATTATTATATTTTGAATACATAAGTAAATATAATAATTAATCTATTTTATTTACATCTTTGAAACTTTAAAATGAGACAATTTTATAGACGAGGGATTATTGGATATAACTAGGACTAGGATTAGGACTAGGACTACGGGTACGGCTACGGGTACGACTACGGGTACGGCTATGAGGGTTACCGTAAGTTATCCTCTCCTTCTCCTCCGCCCTCCGCGCCGCCGCCGCCACCCTCACCGCCACCTCCGCCCCCAAAACCCTATTCTTCCTCGCCACCACCGCCCCCAGCCTCCTTAATTTCGCCGATAAATTCTCCGCCGCCTCCTTTTTCATTTTTAAACTTGAAATTGTATTTGCCTCTTTATAATCATCATCATCATGAGGTAGATCACGTATTTCAGTTGATTCATATATAGGTAACACAGGTCTAGCAAGAACATGGTCACCACTAGAATTAATATAATTAGGAATATTTGCTAGACCTTCTAGAATTCTAATTAATTTTGCTTCTTCTGTTTCTTCTTCTTCTTCTGCTTCTTCTACTTTTACTTGATTTCTAGTTTTTACTCCTCCTGCCAGTTGGTTATATAATCTTTTTCTACTGTTTTTACGTAATTTATTTTTTTTTGTTTTGTTTTTTTTGTTATATTTTTTGTTAATTTTATAATCTCTATTTTTTTTTGATTTTTTACTAAATTTTTTAATTTTTTTACTTTTTAACATAATATATTGTTTATATATATATATATATAAATATATATTATGAAAAATTGTTATAAATATAAAACTTGTGAAGATGTTCCATGTGGGTCACAAATGATTGATTGTCCACCTGAATATTGTTATCCTAATTATTATAATTCAAAAGCACCAGGAGTAATGTGTTCAAAAAACTGGGGAATTTGTAATATGAAAAAATATAAGAATACAAAAAAATGTAAAAAAATTAGAAATAAACATAAAACATGTACAAATTTAATTAGTAAAGAATTAAAAAAATCAGACAAATTAAGTGTAAAAGCAAAAGAATTACATATGAAATTACCTTTTATATGGAGATTTTTAAAAGGAACAACTATGAAAAAAATACTACAATTAGGAAATCAAGATATAAAAGATATAAACATATTTTTTGATCCATTCAAAAAATTTCCTTATAAAACATTGAAAAAAAAATACAAAAATGATAAAAAACAATTAAAAAAATTGAACAAAACGTTAAAACATTACAACAAAACAAGAAAATTATTGAAAAAATTAAAAATTAATTCGCCAATTTAAAAATAAATATATGTTAAAATAATCAATATAAAGATTTATGTATATTTATTATATATATATATATATATATATATATATATCTCTCCTCATAGCTCAGTTGGTAGAGCAGTGGACTGTAATTGGTTTCAGCGGCTATCCATTGGACGCTGGTTCGACTCCAGCTGAGGAGATAATTATATAATTATATAATAATATTTTTCAATAATATTATATACTTAAAATAAATAATTTTAAATTTGTAACTCACCAATAACATGAATTTTTGTATCATTTAATTCAAATCTTTGACCAATAATTTTAACATTAATAATATCATTTTCTTTAATTTTAGAAAATTCTTCAACATTATAATGATGATCTCGGATTAAAAACACAATAAATGGGCTGTAATCAGCATTTAATTCAGCTTTAATACCTATTTTGGTAATAGATTTAACAATACATTGTATAATATTACCTTGAATAGCATTAGCAATTTTGCATTCAAATATAACATCATATACAACATGTTTATCTTGCACTAATGGATTATTATAATTAATGATTTTAATAGAATCAGATTTAATATATCCTTCATTTATGCATTTATTTTCATAATGAAATTTCAAATTTCTCAAAATAAGATTATCAATATTGTTTTTATTAATATTAGAAAATTCAACATAAACTTTTTTTGTTAATACGTTAACGTTATAAATATTATCATTCATATTATATTAGATATATATATATATTTAAATATAATTATATTTATATAATTATTCAATTTTTTTGTAATTTATATTTTTTTAAATTAAAAATAACGGAATTTTCAAAACTCATAAACCATATTTTATTATCTTTTTTGGATAATTGAAATATTCTTAATATAATTTCTTGTATAAGACAAAGAGAATCACGGTGAAATTTATTTAACGAATTATTTATTTCATTAAAATATTTATCGTCTTTTATAATTTCATTAATTTGAGATTCAACCAATGTTTTAGTAATAACATTACAGCGACCACCACTAGATCTCATATTATAAATATTGATAGTTTTAAAAATATATTGATTGTTATAATAATCCATAAATCCTATAATTTTGTTAAATTCATATGATTTTTTTAAATTTTCTATAAAAATATTGAATTCTTTAATATCTTCATGTTCTGCTAAAGTAAAATTATAATTATCAAACAAATAAATAATTATATTATTTTTATTAGGAATAACAAGAAATTTTTTATCATTATAATTATAAATTTTGTTTGAAAAATATTCTTTAATTTTATATTCAATACCGGTTGATTCTGTATTATTAAATAAATATTTTAACAAATCAAAATAATTATTGTAATATTCATTTTCTAATAATAAATGTAAAATAATAGTATCTAATGCATCCTTAGATATGTAATTAGATAAATAAAAATATACATTTTTTATATTTTTATATTCTTCTTTAATATTATCTTCATCTTTATTTAAAATATTTTCATATTTATTTTTCAAATCTCCTATATATTTTTTTACAATATCAGAATTAGATATATTAATATCAGAATCAGAATCAGAATCAGAATCAGAATCAGAACTAGAATCAGAATCAGAATCAGAATTATAATTAGAATTAGAAGCAGAATCAGAATCAGATTTATTACCAGTTTTTTTTTGAGATTTTTTTTTAATATAAATTTTATTTTCATAAAATTCTTCTTTAGGTTGATATTGTATATGATCAGGCGCAATAATATTATTATTCATTCTAGAAAAAAGAGGTTCGTTATTATCATCTAAATTAAATGGTTGAAAAATTAATAAATTATTGAATTTAATAATATAACCAGAATTATTATATTTGTCTTTAAAAATAATAGATTTATTTTTAGATATATTTTGTATAGCATTTTCAATATTAATATTAGATATGTTGAAAAAATTAAATTGTTTTTTTACATCATTAATATAATAATAATATTTTTCTCTGAACATATTGTATAATATAGTTTTTATTTTTTCATTATTCAAAAGTAAATTATTTGAACTATAATTCATGAGATTTTCGTCAATGTCATCAATATTATTAGTTCCGTCAAAGCTAGGGTTGCAAGTATAATAACAATTATTCATAAAATCACATATAGGTGTATTAATTTTATCACCTAATTTATATGATATATTATTATTATTTGATAAAATTAAATCTAAATTAGTATTTAATGCAATTTCATTATATTCTTGTTGTTTAGAATTTAATAAACAATCTACGCTAGTTTCTTTTAAAACTCTAGTAATTTTACCAATTGCTATAGATTTTTTTTCACATTTTTTGTAAATCAAATTATCAATTGATTCAACATCATCGTTCAATAATGTAGAATGTAAATATATCATAGTATTTCTTTTTTTTAATTCTAAATCTTTATGACTACATGTGCGTACACCTCTACCTATTATTTGTTCTATTCTATTCAAATTATACCATGGTTCTAATATATGTATTTGTCTAATAAATTTGAAATCTAATCCTTCACTTCCAGCAAGAGATAAAAGAATTACTTTTATATTTTCACCATTAACATTATCAATATTTGTACAAATATTAATATCATTGGGTATATTTTTTTTAGGTGAAATAAGTTCATCGCCGGTTATCATAATGTATTTAGCAGTTTTATGTTTGTTGTTTAATTTCATTGCCTCTGTTTTTTTTTTATAACTATATATATCTAATTCTTCTCCTGGATTTTTCATTAAATTATTAGATGAATTATATCGTCTAAATCCTAATGATTCAAGAGCTAAAGCCATAGGAACTAAACCACCATCAATAAATTGAGAATAAATAATAATTGGTCCAGATGAATTTAATATGCAATCTAATATATTTTTAATTTTAGAACTATACTTTCCAATATTATTATAATCAAAAATATTTTCTTTTACATTTTTTTTAAACTCATAATTATATTTTGAAGGGGGATAAGTTGATTCTTCATGTGTCATAACATTATTTAATCCAGATTTACCAATTAATAATTTATAATTAAATGTATCGTCAATATCAGAAATTTTATCTATATTCGGATAACATATATTTAAAGATTCTAATGGTTTTTGTAAATCAATATAACCTAATGATTCAACATTAAAAAATTTGTTAGTATCAGAATTTTTATTTAATTTATTTTCTATATTAAGAATTAATTTATTATATATAAAATTTTGATATTCAGAAATTTTGTTATAATATAAATCCAAATATTTAATAGTAGAAACAGTTTCTTGTTTATTAAATTGATATTTTGGATAATCATATTTCATTGAACTATTATCACTGAAATATTCTGGATAAATTCTATAAGGAAAGGTAATTGGATTATCACCACGTACAAAACTAATATATCCAGTGATTTTTCTAATAAATAATTCTTTTCCTATTTCTTCATCTTTATCATTTTTTAAAAAATTTCCATTTGAATCAAATATATCTTTATAATCTATAGTATGTCTTTTATCATTTATATTCATAATATTGATTAAATAAATTATTTCTCTAAAATCATTGTACATTGGGGTAGCAGATAACAATAATAATTTTATGTTATCCGCATATGTTACTAATTTCAATAATTCTCTTCCTACTAATTTGTTACTACTATTATTATCAATCATTCTAATATTATGAATTTCGTCTATTATAATCAATCTGTTATTAAAAACTCTTTTTATTTTTTTTTTAATTAATGCCACTTTATCTTTTTCAGATAATGATTTATTAGCTTTCAAATAATTATCAATATTACTATTTTTTATAATAAAATTAGCAAATTCAATATATCCTAAAAACATATAATAGGTATTTATCATATTTTTTATATTTTTTATAACCGTTTCTTTTGATAAATTTTCGGTATTTATATTTATTTCATCTAATATACTATTACCAACACAATTATTTAAATTATATTTTCCATTTTCAAATTTTAATTTTCTTTCATCAAATAATTGTAATTTAAAATTTTCTTGAACATTAGGTGATGCTACTATAATTATTCTTTTTATTTTATTCATATATTTCAAATATTGTCGCGTTTCTTCTGCTATAGTTATAGCAGAACATGTTTTACCTGTGCCTAAACCATGATATAATAATAAATTATTATAAGGACTATTAACTGATAAAAAGTTTTTAACAAATATTTGATGAGGTGCTAATTCAAAATCACTATTACATAATTTATCAGCAATACTATTTATATTTTTATGATCATATGTTTTGTATTTTGTATCTAAAAATTGTTTGTTTTTTACTAATTTCAAATTGAAATTACTATCATCAATATGTGGTAATATATACTCATAATTATCATTATTAACATCTTTATTATTAATTTTTTCAATATTATTTAAATAATATTTAATTTCTTCTTTTTTTAATAAATTTGGAACTACAAAATTATCATAATTTTTATCTTCTGTATTATTGTACAAATTTTTTTTTAATTTATCAATATATTCTATATGATTTTTATTTACTTTTTTTTCTGATTCATCTAAATCATCTGAATCACTTGAATCGCTTGAATTACCTTTATCTAATTTACTATCTTCTGTTTTAATTTTACTATCAGAATTTGAATCAGAACTAGAATCAGAATTTGAATCAGAACTAGAATCAAAATTTGAGTCTCTAGATGAATTATTAGCATGATGTGATTTATATTTTTCATCATCAGAACTACTATCGTCTGAACTAGAAGATATCATTTATTATATATATAAATTATAATTATTTAATATAATTTTAATGTCATTTATTATTTTTATTTTCTCAAAATTATATTCACGAAATTTTTTATCTACATTATCTATATTTACCCATTCTACTTCGCTTATTTCATTATTATGAAAAATTTCAATTTGATCTTTATTGTTAGGTAAATATGCTAAAAAATATTTATTTTTGTAAGATCTATGATTTGAACCTGTAAAAATTTCTTCAAATGCTAATAAATTTGATATTAATACTACATCATCCTTATTATATCCTGTTTCTTCTTGAAATTCCCGCAAAGCACAATGTACATCATTTTCTTTGAATGCGCGACGTCCTTTTGGGAATCCCCATTCTGGTTCATTATAAGAATGTGAACAATTATTTATTATATTATTAATATTTATTGTATTTTCATTGTTTGTTATATGTAAATATTTATCATTTGATATTTTTTCTTCATTTTTGTATTGATTTGTAACATTATTACCCCATAAATTTTTCCATAAATTTTCAAAGTTATAGTGTAGTATCATAAGTTTTTCTTTATTTGTCATCTTATTAAAAAGGTTTTGTATATACGCTTTATCATCTAATTTATATTTACCTCTTATAAAATCAACATAACATAAACTATCTTTTCTTTTTACTAATAATATCTCTATTTGTCTATTAAAAATTCTAAAAACTATTATACCATTACTTATAATAGGATGTTTACATTGATGAAATAAATGTCCACTACGACCACAATTATTACAAAAAGATGCTTTTTTTATCATAAACTATTATATTTATTTTTATATTTTTAAAATCTTTTTATATTAATTAATTTTAAATGAATTTAAATCCAGTTGTATGGGGTCCACATTATTGGTTTTTTTTACACACTATTGCTATGAATTATTCTGATAATCCTAATGATATTTTAAAAAAAAAATATTATGATGTTATTTATAATTTACCTATTTTTATACCACATCATGATATATCGAAACAATTTTCTATATTTTTAGAAAAATACCCAGTAACCCCTTATTTAGATTCAAAACAATCTTTAATAAAATGGGTTCATTTTATTCACAATAAAATTAATATTTATTTAGGAAAAAAAGAACTTTCATATTTAGATGCTATGAATAAATATTATAATAATTATAAATTAAAAGAAATAAAAATAAAGGAAGAAAAATCTAAAAAATATAAATACATATTTTTTTCTTTATTGATATTATTATTGATTATATTTATAGTATTTATCTATACTAAAAATTAAATTTATATAATTATATATTAATGAAAGCCGAATTTATTATTTTTTTAGCTACATTATTCATTATTTTGAATATTTATTATGATAATAAACTAATGTATAAAATTTATAATTACAAAAAATATTATAAAATGATTTTTGTAGCATTTGTTGGATTATCTTTATATTTATTGTTGAAAAAAAATCCAAAACAAGCAAAAGATTTGTTGTACAATGTTAATACATATGTTAAATATGCACCAATTGACAAAAAAACCGAATCTTTTATAACACCTATTATTAATTTAACACAAAAATCTGTTCAAAATGTACCCGATAATTATAACTATAACAATAATAATAATAATTTCAATAATAATAATTTCAATAATAATAATTTCAATAATAATAATTTAAATAATAATAATTTCAATAATAATAATTTAAATAACAACAATTATAATAATAATAATAATCAAAAAAAAACTAAAAGAAGTGTTAGTGAAACTAAAAAAAAATATATAGCATCTAATCAAAATTGGAAATGTAATCATTGTTATACACAATTGAATGCATGGTTTGAAGTTGATCATATTCAAAAATTAGGTCATGGTGGAACTAATGATGTAAATAATTTAGAAGCATTATGTAGAGAATGTCATGGTAAAAAAACCGCTTTTGAAAATTTATAATTATTAATATATAAATTGTTTATATAATTATATATTAATATATTAACGAATTCTAATATGTCTGGATATATAGAACAATTTAAAAAATTTGTTATTTTTATAACAGAAAAAATTAAATATATATTAATATCATTAATCAAATTTATATTTTTAGAATCCCTTGAACAAAAAAAAACATCTTTATATAATTGTATTAATAATTCTGTAGATTTACTTATTAATAAACCCGTGCGATATTTTTTTATTTTATTTTTTATTTTTTTAATATTTATATATATTCTATTTTATAATAAATTTATTTATAATTTTTTTGATAATAATAAATTATATGATTTACTGAAATCTAATGATGATAATTATTATACTAATAAAATATCAGAAATAGAATACAATTATAACAAATCTAATATATTATCTAATTATGATAATGATTCTACATATTATAAATTTTGTTTATTTTTTTTAAGTTTAATTACATTATTACTTATTTTATTGTTTTATTTTTTAAATACTAGAACACATAGCGAAAATTATGGGTTTTATCAAGATAGTGATGGTGTAAATAAAAATTACTTATTTTATTTCTATCATGACACTAAAAAAAATACTAATAGAGGAAAGTATGATATAAATTTATTTAATACATTAACTGTTTTTTTTAAATGTATATTAATTGGTCTTTTTTTATTTCTATCTATTATTTTCTTCGTTTCTTTTATATTATTTTTTTATAAATTCTTCAATTTTGCACATAATCTTTATATTAATATTATTATTATTTTATTAATTTTTACTTTTATTAGTTTCTTTATTTATTTATCTGATATATTTAAAACATTCATAACTAATTGTGTTAACGGAACACACGCACTTAACCAAACCCCTGATTTATCTAGTATTTCTGGTATTTTCAATATTTTCTTAAATTTTTTTAAATCATTAACTTGCACTATATTATTAATTATATTTTTTATTCCTTGTATTATATATTTATTAGTAAATAAATTAAAATATGAATTTAAAATTACATTACCTATTACTTATTTCTACTTTTTTATAATTTTAATTTTATTTTTTGTTTTATTTTTGTATAACAAATATAGTAATGTTTTAAAAAATAATAGTATTTTTTATCCAAAAGTTTCATATAATTTATTGAATTATGATTATTATGATAATAAATTACAAGAGCCTGTTTATATTAAAAAATATATTAAACTTAAAAATTTTAATACTATACTTGATATACCCGAAAATTCTCTTAAATTTTATGAGGAAAACACATATGAACATTTAATCAAAAAATATTTGCATAAATTTGTTGAATTTATTAACAGTCGGGAAGGATTCATCGAGGGCGTAGCTATGCAGAATCCACAGGATAAAACAAATAGTAACCAACAAAATAATGTATTAACATCTACTGAATTAAATGATGAATTTGTTCAGAAATTTCAAGATACTAAAAAATATCTTAAAGATTATTTAAATGATATTATTACTGGTAATTATATTGAAAAAAATATAGGTAAAAATAATTATGAAATATATAATTATGTTATCAATACAATTAATAATTATGAAATAAATTTTGAACTTTATATAAATGCTAACCATAACAATAATAATAATGAAATACAAATATTAAATTTTTCTAATAGACCTATTATTTCATATAAAAATAATGATATTTTATTTTATTTTTATGGATATAAATTTCCCATTGATAATGATTTGGATTACAAAAATCCTTTGTACAAAACTGATTTACCTACTTATAATAATACTAATCATGATGATAATATTGATAATTCATATAATTTGTATAATTTATTTACATTAAAAAATATTAAATTTAATAAATTTAATAAATTTGACATAAAATATAATGGAACATATATTAGTATATATTTAAATAATAAATTGATTTTTAATAACAAATTTAAATTACATATTATTGATATGCAAGATTATTCTATAATTAATAACAATATCAGTATTGGTAATAATATTACTGATATATCATATAATATGTATAAAAATGATATTGAATTACTTAAATTAAATGGTTTAGAAGCACAAATTAAAAATTTTAATTATAAACATTGAAAAATTATGATAATTTTATAATTTTTAATTATAAACATTGAAAATTATCATAGTTTTATAATTTTTATTAATATTTAGAAATAAATTTTTTTATATTTTATATTATGTAATATATATAAATATATTATGGATTTATGGAAAATAATTTTAATTATTATACTTATTATTATTATTATTATTGGAATTACTAATATATATTTCAAAACTGATATTTTATATGATTCTATTTTAGATTGTAATTTACATAATAAGGTAATAACTGATTTGAAAAAAGAATCATCTGCTAATATGACTTTTTCTATGTGGTATTTTATAAATGATTTTACAAGTACAAATGCTAATTCATCATTTTTAACATTCTACAACACTAATGCTACTATTGAAAATGAAACTGCTATAAATGATACAATCGCCGATAATTTTAATGACAACTATTCAGCTACTAGCATTACTAAAAATTTAGGAACAAGCAGTGAACAACAGGATGGGGGGGTTGTTACAAATACCGCTAATCATGAGGGATTCCCAACTATACATGTATGTTTGAATAATCACAGAAATGATATTCATATTTACGTAAGAACTAGTAAAGCTTCCGATGATGCTAATATTATTAGCAGATTTGTATTGAAAAATGTTCCTTTACAAAAATGGGTTAACTTGACTATAACTGTTGATAATAATGTTTTTGATGTTTATTTAGATGGTAAATTACATAATTCATTTATTTTACCTGATGCATTATATACCGTAAATCATAATATGGATGACAATAGATTACATTTGAATGGAAATGGGGATAATAACCATAATACTTTTTTAACAAGAATAAGATATATAGATAGTGCTGTTACTACAACAGAAGCTTATGACATATACAAAGATGGTATAAGTTCTAAACATTCTACATCCTTATTCAACAAATATAACTTAAAAGTTTCATTTTTAGAATATAATCAAGAAAAAAGCTCTTTTTTGATTTAAAAACATTTTTTTTATTTTTTATTATAATATTTTTATTATAATATTTTTTTTACAATATATTATATTATTATATTATAATTATATAATATAACAATATATTATATTATTATATTATAATTATATAATATAATATAATATGGACTTTAATGATATAAAATCTAGTATAGATAGTAATTTTAATAATATAAATTCAAGTAATGTTTTAAACAATACAAAAGATTTTTTGACCTCTAATAGTTTATTAGCAAAAGCCACATTTTTACTATTAATGATAATTATATTTTTTTATTTAACAAAGCTTTCTTTTTTTCTTATTAAATATTTTTTCGGACCCGACCCAACACCATATTTACTTAAAGGATTAAAAAATGCTAGAAGTTCTATGATTATTTCACAAACTTTAGCAGATAAAAATGCTATACCTGTTATGCGTTCAAATAATGAATATTCTGGTTTAGAATTAACATATAATTGGTGGATGTTTATAAATGAATATCCTCATTATAATAATAATAATGATGTTAAATTTTCTCATGTATTTAATAAAGGTTCAACTAGTGTTAAAAACCAAGCTGATAATTATACCTGTTTTGATTCTGGTAAGTATAATGATATTAAAGGACCTAATAATGCACCAGGCGTTTACTTATATAATGGTAAATCTACTATTACTAAATATTTTAAAGGAGCAACAGAACCAGATATAAATTCATGTATAGATGTATCTGATAATATGGTTGGTATGATGATATTGATTGATACTACTAATAATAAGGAACCAGGAAGAAAAGAAATTGAAACCGAATACATATTTATTGATAATTTACCTTTAAAAAAATGGATTAATTGTGTTATTAGAGTTACATCACAAAATAAAGTTGATGTATATATTAATGGTGTTGCTATGTCTAGTTACAAATTGAGAGGTGTTATTATGCAAAATTATGATTCATTTAATGTTAATTTATCTAGAGGTTTTGAAGGATATTTATCAAACATAAAATATTATAATTATGCAATTGGAACATTTGAAATTGATTCAGTTTTACATGCTGGTCCAAATTTGAAAACTAATGAAAAATCAAATTTCAAATTTGGTGTTCCATCTTATTTATCTCAAAATTGGTTTTATGGTTAATTTAATATATATTTATCATATTATATATTCATATATATAATATAATATGACTAGTGAAAATTATTTATATAAATATAGAAATAAAATTATTATTTCTAAAAATTCTAATAAATTATGTTGTTATATTAATGGTTTTGCAACTAGAGATCATTTAAGTCAAAGAGACAGTAATAACAATCATTTTATAGATAATCATTTAAAACAAAATATAAATAATTACAATACAAAGATATTATTAAATATAAAACTCGCAAACCCCGATACCAATTCGCCAAATTTCGATATATTTACATTAACACAAAAAAAAATAATTAATTTTTTTTCTATATATTTCATTAATAATGATACTTCAAAAATTAGATTACTTTTAAAAAATAAATACAATAATATTGATAATAATTCTTACAATTATTTATTGAATTATAATCAAAATAATGAAAATATATATAATAATGTAAATAATACTAATATCAAAAATAATATTAATACTTTTTTTGTTATAAATAGTGTATATTATGATGATATAGATGATAGTACTGATGAAAATATAAACGAACTTCGTAAAATCTTAACATCTAGAAACTTAATATCTTTTAATTTTGATAATAGATTTAATAGTAGTAATTATTTTAAATTACCTATATTAAAAACACATAAAGATTATTATACTAATATTAGTAGTATAATATATACCGAAACTAATCTTAATAATAATTTCCAAAATAATTTGTTTATTAAACTTAGTGGTGGTTTTAAAGATACAGCTATATCTAGTGACTCAAATATATTAACAAATGTAAATGACAATTCTCTATGTTTGTATACTAGACCTATTGACAATGCTAATAATTATCTAAGATTTAAATATAGTAATACAGATAATGATATTGATTTTGATATGAATTTTAGTATCATAAATACAGGCTATAATGAAAATAAAATTTATTTTAAAAAAACTGACTATAGTGATATATCTAAAAATACTTTATATATTACTGGAAAATTATTAAAAAAAAACGATTACACATTCATGAAACAAAATAAAAAAAAAATCTTTTTATCATTAGGTAATGGTATATGTGGTATAAATTCAATATCATTATGTAATAATTTGCATTTAGGTTCTACTACTGGCGCTAGAAATAATCAAGAAAAAAAATTTATATTTACAGATATTAATAAATTATTTAATCCTAATTTTTTAGTAAATTTAGATTTTAATTTTCAATTAAATCATAATGAATATTATGTAAATAATTTTTATTATAATAAATTTAATGAATTTTTTAAACAAATAAGCGATAATTTGAATAAATATTATGATATATCCTATACTCCATTATTGAATAATGATTATAAAATTATCAATAGTATTATCTCTGATAGTGGTTCAATAAGTTATAAAAAAAACAATGTAGATTTTTTGTATTCAGACAAAATAAAAAGTAAAATAAATATTATAGGTAATGAATTTGATTATGATTTTAAATTTAATTACAATAAATTAATAGAATTTGATTTGAATGTTGGTGTTAATTTTTCATCAAATGAATTTCAATATAATTTTGATATTGTTAATAGAATAAAAATTCTAGATGGTTCTGATTTTACAAATGTAAATTGTGTATTTCTTTACAATGATATTAATAATGGACCACAATATCAATATCCTTATAATAATATTGATATTTGTAATAATCCTTCAGTTGATACAATTTCTAAAGCAATTGTAAATTTTAAATTCAATGCTGATAGAACTAAAGAAAATTATTCAATCATTCCACTACTAAATAACAACAATTTAACCAAAAAACAAATATATTCATATATTGCTACCAATAATATACCTAAATTATTATCAATTATACCTAAAGATAATGAAAGTTTTACTGTTGGTCGTGATGAAGGTTTGAATTTAAGATCAGAAGAACCAGTAATATGTAAGAATGATGAATTATCACAAAGAAAAAAATTCAAAGCCATTTTTGAAAATAAATATAATCAAAATAATAAAGTCAATAATAATAATTTGAATAAAAGAAACTTTGCTAAAATTGTACGCTCATCAAATACTATTAGAAAAAAATTATTATCTTGTAATGATTTTTAAAAATTAAATATTTGTACAATATACTAGATTTCTCTTATTTAATTTTTGTACAAT
>CERI01031811.1_pt1 | contig 20376 bp, 19 predicted proteins | sample 350261 | NCBI WGS metagenome assembly CERI01 (sample SAMEA2620979, study PRJEB7988) | marine metagenome | isolation source: saline water (ENVO:00002010), including
AAAATATTTATAGTTTATTAAAAATAAACAATAAATATATATAATGTACAAATTATTCATTAAAAATAATTTAATTTTATCAGCTATTACTATATTTGTATTAATATTTAGCATCTTTGCTATTCTTAAACCCACATTTTTATTTACTAAAGATGGAGCTATAAGACATTTTGGATTAGGTAAATCGCGATGCACAATTGTTCCTATATGGCTACTTGTAATTATTCTCTCTATAACTATTTATATGTTTCTACTTATTTTATTACGTTAATCGCCATAATTATTATATACTCTTGGTTCAACCTCCTTTTCTTTATCTTTTTCAACTAATCTTTCATATTGGCGATGTTTTTCTTCCATTTCTTTAACACTTAATTCACATGAAGAATTAATCATAAAATTGTATGAAATAGAAAAGGTTAGAATACCTCCTAACAAATACCAAATAAATTTACTTATTAAGAATTTAAGTTCTATTAATTTTTGTAATTTTGGTAGATTTTCTTCAAGATTACATTTTGGATCTAATAAATCTTTCATTGATTCTTTAAATTTTTCAAATCCTTCTTGAGTATTGGGAACTTCATTAATTAATAGAGATGGATCATCATATAATTTTTGTAATTCCTCATTTAAATCTTTATCTTTAGTAACGTTTTTAGGTTTTAAGATAGTTAATAATAATTTTTTTAAGCCCATCATACTTATAATTAAATAACCAAATGAGTTAGCAAAGGGCTTTAACCATGCTGGTATCATGATTAATATAATAACTAATATTCCAAAGATAAGTGTCCAAGGTAATAATGTATTAATAAATGATGATTTAGCTTGAATTGAACCACATAGACTTTTACTAAAATATAAATTAATTATAAATTGAGCTAAATATACTAGAGACATATAGATCATAAATTCCATATTATGTAGTTTTTTATCAGTCTTATAAACTGCTATAAAATAAGCAATTGTTAATATTAGAAATAATGCTAGACCCGTATTATTAGTTGCCGAAGTCATTTATAGATATTATTAATAAATTTTTTTAATCATTTAATTTATTAATGGATATTTTAAAACCCACATTAACAGAAAATTTATCGAAATTTTATATTAGAACTTCTTTAAAAGATATTCGAGTTAAAAAAAACAAGTATATAACCATTTTTATTAATATTTTTTTATTTTTGTTATTTATTGGAAGTATTGGTGCATTTCTATATTATAAATATAAAGGGAAATTAACTCCTGAAGAAAAAGAAATTAAAGATAATCAGAAAAAAATGTACTTATTTGAAAAATTACATAAAATTTCTTATGAAAAACATAAAGAAAATCAAAATTTAATAACTGATTTACCTTTAATTTAAATATTTTAATTGAATATATATATATATATATATGGCCTCCAAGACTCCGACTCAACCTAATTTTAAGGATGCACTATCAACATATTATCAATTAAAAGGAAAATATGAAAATAAAATTAATTCATCAGTTCAAGAGATTGTGCTAAATAAAAATTTATCTAAATCTGAAAAATTTGAACTTTTTAAAAATTTAAAAAAAAAATGTATTAATTGTGGTAAACCTGGTGGAATGTTATTTGGTCAATCCCAAAATATGTTAACAGTAAAATGTGGTAATTCTGAGAATCCTTGTAATTTAGATATTCAATTAGAGAAAGCATCATATACATTACTTTCAAATGATTTAACCAGTAATAATAATAATTTAACTTATCTTAAAAACAAAATTATAGATACAAAATTAGATTATTTATTTGGATTTAATGATAAGGAGAATACTTTACAAAAATTTAATGAATTTAAAGATAATTTAGTAAAAGAAGTAAAAATTTATCAAAAAAATTCTGAAAAATATTTAGTTGCAACGCAAAATTTAGATAATATTCAAGATATTGAAAAACTTGAAGAAACTCTTTCATTAGAAATTTTTAACTTTAAAGAATTAATTACAAATTTTAACTCTTCTAAATCTATTGCATTTATTAAAGAAGCAGTAGAATTATATGTAAATAGATTGAATGAAATTTCCAAGAATATTCAAACTTTAAAATATAAGCATGAAGATGTAGATAAAAATTACAAAACTGGCGAAAACATTCTTATTCAAAAATCATATACCTTAAATGATTTGCTTAATATTAAACCAGGTACTCAAAATAGAATTGTATCATTCTCATTATAAAATATTTTTATCAGTATAATATAATGTTATCTAAATTTATTGATTTCAGATATTTCCTTGTTAGTTTAGCAATTGGAATTTTTTTAGTTTATATTAATCAGCCTGCATCAACTATTATTTATGTTTATCCTACTCCAAATAATGTTGGTGACATTCAATATAAAGATAATATTGGCAATTGTTATAAATTTGATTATAAAGAAGTAGAATGTCCAAAAGATAAAAATAAAATTCATAGTATTCCTTTACAGGAGGGAATGTAGAAATATTTTAAAATATATTATTAATATATTTTAAATACTTACTTTTAAAAATTATTAAAATAAATTAATAAATTAATATATTAATATATTAATAAGAATGAAATTAACAGCAATAAAAAGTTTATTAAATTCTACTAAAGGAAAAATAATAGTTTCTATATTATTAGGCTTTGGAATTGCTACTTTATTTAGAAAATCATGCGAAAAAAGAAATTGTTTAGTTTTTAAAGCGCCTTCTATGAATAAAATAAAAGATAAAGCATTTCTTTTTGATGAAAAATGTTATAAATATAGCGAAAAAAACGTAACTTGTGACAATAATAAAAAAATATTAGAAATAAGTAATGCGTAATTCAATTATATATAAAACGTTTTTTTTATATATAATGTCATTAGGAACCACATCAATTGATAGTTTACCTACACCTAATCAAACTGCTGATCCTGTTCAAATTTCTAATAGCGAAAATATAAAGATAGAAAATTATGGTCAGCAATTAAATGCTGAAAGATCAGCCGAAACTCAAATTCCTCCAATTGATTATACATCTCAATTAACTTCTGCTCTTAAAGATGCACAATCTTCTGGAGCTACTGTCTTACCATCTAGAGATATTCCTCAACAAACTATTGGTATTCAAAATGATTTTCAAACAAAGCCTGATTATATACCTGAATCTAAAACTGAAGATTATATTGGAGATATTTTAGATAAAGAGAAGATTATTTTAGAAAATAAAAAAAAAGAGAATCAAAATGATAATTTGGATTATATTTATCAAAGTATTCAATTACCTTTATTAGTGGGAATTTTGTATTTTTTATTTCAATTACCATTCATTCGTAAAAATATCCTTACCTTTTTACCAAATCTATTTAAAAATGACGGAAATCCTAAATTATCTGGATATATTTTTAATAGTGTTATGTTTGCAATTCTTTATTCTGCAATAGTATTTGGACTTCATTATCTTAAAAATAATTTATAAATACAATTGAACAAAGAGATTATATTTTTTTTTTATATAAAAAAATATAAATATGATTATATATTTATGATAATATTTAATAAATTAACAGGAAGATTAGGAAATAATATAATTCAACTTGTCAATATTATACATATTGCTATAGCATACAAACATAATATAAAAATTAATGTTAAAAACCCAAATTTTTTTGATCTTACTGTAATCCAAAAATATTTTAGTAAATATGATAATAGTGAAATAATTACAGATAATTATGATTTTTTTTATATTTGTAAATTGCCATTTTCAGATGACATATTATTACAAAATATTGAAGAAAGAAATAAAATATTAAAGGAAGCATTTTTAATAAATAATATAAAAAAATTACCAGAAAATGATTTAGTAATTCATATTAGAAGTGGAGATATATTTGGATCAACCCCACATATTAATTATGTTCCTCCACCTTTATGTTACTATACTAAAGAAATTGATAAGTATAAATATGAAAAAATTCATATTATATGCGAAGACACTATAAATCCAGTTGTAAATAAATTACTGAAATTATATAAAAATGCCATTTATGAAAAAAATACTTTAGAAAAAGATATTAGAATAATATTGGGAGCTACAAATATTATATATAGTGTTGGAACTTTTATTCCATCTTTAATGCTATTGTCTAGCAATATTAAAAATATTTATGGATACCCCGTTCAAAATTTTGAGGTATTAAACAATATTTATATGAAGTTATTACCTTTGGAAAAGACAAACATAGCATGTTTTGAGGAAATAAAAGAATATTATAAAATTATGAAACCTTGGAAAAATACAATTAAACAAAGAGATTATATTTTAACTTATAATTATAATTAAAACATCCAATAATTAAAATATGATAAATCATTTGAAGATGTTGGTTTTAAATTATATGTTTCCATGTTCTTTTCTTCAACTTTATTAATTTCACAACCTACTTCTTTACATAATTGAATTACTAAATCATCATTATTATAATCATTAACATATATTATTTGTTTAATACCTGCTGATAACATTATTTTTGCGCAATTTAAACAAGGAAAATGAGTTATATATGCCTTACAATTATTACAAGAAACCCCACGTTTTGCACAATCTGCTATTGCATTTTGTTCAGCATGTACAGTATATACTTCATGGCCATCTCTTAAACAAGACTTATGAGAGCATCCCGCTATGTGTCCATTGTATCCTTGTGATATTATTCTATTATCCTTAACTAACATACAACCTACTTTTAATTTTTTACAACTTGAACGTGTCGCTGTTATTTTTATTAATTGAATAAAATAACTATCCCAATCTGGTCTATCTTCATCTGACATTTTACAATATAATATAAATATATACTTTTAATAATTTTTAATAATTCATTTAAAGTATATATCATAAATAAGATAAGATAAATAATATGGCAATTAAAATAGATGGTAAAAATATAGCTGAAAATATATTAAATGATTTATCTTTCAAAATAATTAATAATTACAAAAATAAACCAATATTAACAATTATAATAGTTGGAAGTTCACCTGCATCGTTACTTTATATAAAAAAAAAGACGGATGCTTGTGAAAGAGTAGGTATGCAAATTAAACTTGAAAAATTTAATGAAGGAATTGAAGAAACATATTTATTAGAACTTATAGAGAGAAATAATAAAGACAAGTGTATAAATGGTATAATAGTTCAATTACCATTACCAAAATATCTTAATGAAGAGAGAATATTAAATTCAATAGATTATAATAAAGATGTGGATGGATTTCATGTAAAAAATATTGGCGAATTAGCTCTTAATAATAGAACACCTACTTTTATTCCATGTACAGCTTTATCATGTGTTAAAATTTTAGAGTCAATAGAAATAGATTTAAAAGGTAAAAATGTTACAATTATAGGCAATAGTAATATTGTAGGTTTACCATTAAATTTATTATTATTAAAAAAAGGTTCAACTGTTACAGTTTGTCATATAAATACAATTGATTTGCAAAGTCATACTAAAAATGCTGATATAATTATAACAGCTTGTGGTCAGCCTGAAATGATAAAAAAAGAATGGATAAAAGAAAAAAGTATTATAATAGATGTTGGAATTAATTATATTGATGACTCTTCAAAAAAATCAGGTAAAAAACTAGTTGGTGATGTAGATTTTGTAGATGTTAAAGAAAAGGCTTCATATATAACACCAGTACCTGGTGGTGTTGGTCCTTTAACCGTAGCTATGTTAATTTCTAACACTTGTAAAGCTTATGAATTACAAAATTTCTGGTGGTATGATTTTATAAAGTTTAATAGTATAAATTGCTAATATAAGTGAAAAAAATTACTTTTTATTAATATATTTTATTAATATAAATGGATTATCAAAATATATTAGAGGATGTATATAAATCAGTAAAACCTAACAAAGATGGAAAATTAGCATCTTATATTCCTCAACTTACAAAAGTTGATCCATATATATTTGGTATAACTTTTTGTGATTTAAATGGTAAATGTTATTCAGTTGGCGATTCAGATAAAACTATTCCTATAGAATCAATTAGTAAATTATTTTCACTAGTTTTAGCAGTAAATAAATTAGGCAAAAATGAAGTTTTTAAAAAAATAGGAATAAGAGCTTCTTTTATGCCTTTTAATTCTATAATTGCGGCAAAATTAGCACCTACTCATACAATTAATCCATATGTAAATCAAGGAGCTATGGCCACTACATCTTTGTTATATAAAAAAAATCAAAAACTATTTAAAAAACAGCTACTCGATAATATGTCAAAATTTGCTAATAGAAAATTACAATTAGACGAACGTGTTTATAAAAGTGAATTAGGAACCAATTCAGTAAATATGAGTTTAGCTTATTTATTAGAATCATTAAATCGTTTTTATGCTCCAGTAAAAGAAACTATAGATGCTTATACTTATCAATGTTCTGTTAAAGTATCTTCTAAAGATTTGGCCATAATGGCATCTGTTTTAGCAAATGCGGGAAAGCATCCGCAAACCCAAGAACAATTAGTAAGCAAAGAAAACACTGAATATATTTTAAATACATTAAAACCAGAAGGTCTTTATGAATATTCACCAACATGGATGGTTAATACAAATGGAAAATCATATGCTAAAAGTGGCGTTGGTGGAGGAATATTAATTGTAATACCAAATGTAGGAGGTATAGGAATTGTTTCACCTAAATTAGACAAATATGGAAATTCAGTTAGAGGTGTACAAGCAGGTATAAAATTATCCAATAAATTAGGGAAAGATATGTTTAAAAGTAAAAAAACTTGTAAGCAAATTGCAAAAGAAAAAAATAAAAAAAATAATAAAAATAATAAAACTAAAAAACAAAAAAATAAAAAGTAAAAAAGTAAAACTAAAAACTAAATTATTATAAAAAAATAATTTACTATAATAAAATATAAATGTCTGCTATTAAATCTTTTATAAATAGCCCTATTGGTCAATTTTTAATTGGTGGTTTAACTGTTGCTGGTATTGGTTATTCTGGAAATAATTTTTCAAATAAAGCAATTGCAGCTTTAATAGCTGCAATGCCAATTGGAATGCCTAGCTCAATATTTATTGATGATAAAACAGTAGAAAAATATGCGTTCAATCTAGTAATTATGACTATAGTTTTATTTACTTCTACTATTACAAATTGGATATTATTGAAATATGCCAAAATGAATAAATATAAATCAGTATCAATTTCTCTCGGTGTATTCTTTGGATTAGGTTTATTAGTGATTTTATTAAAAAAATAAAAAATTAATTTAAACTATTTATGTATATTTAAATATTTAAATATAAATAAATATATTATTTTTTTGAACTTAAAGATAAACTTAAAAAAAGGAACTAGCCTTATTTAATTAGAGATTTTTGAACTTAAAGAATTTCTGTTTTTTTCATTTTTTTTATAGATTCTTATTTCGATTTTTTAAAATTGGACATACTTTTTTAAAAATTTTGAAAGAAGAATTTTTTGAAAAAAAATGAAAAAAAAATGAAAAAAAAATATTAAAATTTTTACATAACAAAATTTTATCACCACTACCATTTGAATTTTATCATTTTTTTTATTCAAAAATTCTTACTGAGAAAAAATTCTATAAAAAAATCAATTTAGGCATTTTTTCTGTTGTATTTTTATACGTCAAAATGACGGCAAAATTGCAAGAAAAAATGCAAAAACCATTCTATTGTGAAAAGTGTGACTTCTCATCTAGCAACAAATATAATTTTGACAAACATTTACTCACATCTAAACATAAAAATACAACATTTATGGTCACAAATACAACAATCTTGCAAAAAAATGCAATACCAACGACTTATCATACATGCGAATGTGGCAAGAAATATTGCCACAGGGGATCTCTATTTAATCACAAGAAAAAATGTCAATATGGTGTAATAAATGATAAAGATATGAAGAAAAAAGATAAGGAATTAGTTATGAAATTAGTTGAAGAAAATACTGAAATTAAAAATATATTATTTAAGCAGTTTGAGAGTATTCAAACTAATATGTATGAACAGCAAAAAGAGATGAATAAACAAATAAATGAGTTAATTCCTAAAGTAGGAAATAATAATATAGTAAATAAGAATAAGGTAAATATTAATATATTTTTAAATGAGCAATGTAAAGATGCTATAACAATGGAGGAATTTATTAAAAAAATAGAGGTATCATTAGGAAATTTGCTATTAACAAAAGAAAAAGGATTAAGTGAGGGGGTATCAAATATATTTATAGAAAACATGAATAAGCTATCATTGTATGAGAGACCATTGCATTGTACAGATGCTAAGAGAGAAATATTATATATAAAATCTGAAGATAGCGAATCAAAATGGGAAAGGGATGATGATAATCTTAAGTTAAAAACAGCATTAAAACAGGTTTCATGTATGCAACAACAAAGCTTAAATAAATGGATAGAAGAACATCCAAATTGGGAAAATAATTTGGATGAACAAGAGGAATATATGCAATTGGTTAAAAATTGTACTGAGGATATTTCAAATAAAGAATATAAGGTTATTAAACGTTTATGTAATGAGACTCTTCTAAATGTCTAAATTTTTTTACTTTTTGTTTTTTTACTTTTTATTTTTCCTTTTTTTAGTATTTTTACTATTTACTTTTTTAATTTGTTTACATTTTGGTCCTTCCAAAGGAATATATCTTAAAAAGTATTTCTCATATTCAGGATCACAAACATTATTTTTTAGTCTATTGTAAAGTGCAGCTTTTTCAGCTCTTATTGAGATGATAGTATCTTGAGTACCATAACATTTACTAGTAAATCTTTTAAATATTCCTTTCTTAGTAAATTTATTTCTTGATTGAATGTAAATTAAAAATTGACATATGCAAAGAATTCTTCTAGTATCATAAATAGGATCAGCCATATATAAAAATGATAAATATAAACTCAACATTGTATCAATGCTTGCTATATTTAAATTTCTATTTTTAATTCTAATTGTATTATAACTATGACAAGCTAATGGTTTGTAAATATATATAATTGTTTTATTTCCAACTTTAATTTCATAATGTTCAGGGATAATTTCTCCTTGTTTTTCATGTTTAATAACGCTTATATTTCCTATATTATTTTTAGTTAATGATTCTTTTATAAGATTTGTAATTTTAAGAGGATGTTCAGCTAATACATCAAAATTAGGAGATTTTAATAATATTTTTTTTTCAGAATCTTTCAAATTACTATAATTATATAAAGCATAGGCTCCAAATATAACTAGATTTTGATTAATAATAATATTTAAAATTATTGAATTTATAGAATTTTGTTGTGGGATACTTTTATTTAATTTTCCAATATAATCTTTAATAGTACATTTTTTTTCATCTATAGGATAGTTTTTATTAAGAAGTATTAAACGTTTATAAATTTTTTCCCATCTAGAAATATCTCCATCCGGTCTTGATAACTCTAGGTAAGCTGCCATTCTTAAATAGTCAGGTGGCGAATAAAGAATTCTATTTTTTGAAATAGCATTTTTTTTTAAATTATTGAAAATTAGCTCATCCATTTGAGTTATATCTGCAATAGGAATAAAGTTGACAAATACTTTATATGTTCCTATATGTACTCCAGCTTTTGCTTCAACTTCATCAAACCCTTTTTTATAATAAATATCGGCTAGTTCTTTTGCATCATTTAACGCAGATGGAGAGAAAAAATCATAATCTGGAATATCTATTGATTTATCGTAAAATTGATCAGATTCAGGTAAAATATTATTAATAGCTGTTCCTCCGTAGCAAACTAATTTTTTTGATTTTAAAAAAGTTTCTAAAATATCAATAATTTTTTTAATTATAGGTGATCTGACTTGATTCTTTTTTTTTTTATCTGCATCATTAACAGCTTCTCTTAAAATTTCTAATTCTCTTGATAAATCTTGAGAATTTAATTTAATTGATTTATTTAACATTATATTATAATTAGAAAATAATGTTAATTTAATAAATTACGAACACTTATCATAAATATCTTTACAAAATTTTCCAAATAAAAACCCAATACAAGATACAATTTGATCCATAATAGAATTTTGATAACTATTATTTGAATGATATCCTAATTCCATAAAATTATATGAATATTTTGGTCTTTTATTATATTTTTTAATGTAAGAAAAGTAAAAGTCTTTTAATTCATAAATTAAATGAACAATATTAAATAAAATAAAACTTGTTAAAAGTGAATACTTTAAAAATTGGTTAAAAAAAATATAACCAAATAATCCTGAAAAAAAATGCAAAAATGATGCATAATCTAATAAAATTGGATAAATTGGAGAGTCCTTACCTTTTCCTTTTCCAAATATATTAATTTTCATATAATTTATATTATTATTTTTAAATAATCTAAATAATATTATTCAAATTATTTAAAAATATAAATTTAATTAATCTAAATATAAATGAAATTATTAGAATATTCAGTAATTTACACTAATCGATCAACTAATTTAATGAGTCAATCATATAAAAATAGTTTTAAAAAATTGAATAATAATTTATCATATATTTATAATGCCAAAAAAACTCTAATATTACCTGGCAGTGGATCTACTGCTATGGAAGCTGTTGCTAGACAATTTGGTTTAGATAAAAAATGTATGATAATACGAAATGGATATTTTAGCTATAGATGGAGCCAATTATTTAATCATGGAGCACCTTACAATATAACAGACAATATAATAGTGAACAAAGCAACTGTTAAAATTAATGATATAGGAAATGTATCTATTACTCCTCCAGCTATTTCACAAATATGTGATAATATATTAAAATATAAACCTAATTTAATATGTGCTCCTCATGTTGAAACATCTACAGGGATTATATTAGAAGATGAATATATTAAAGAAATTGGTAAAACTGCAAGAAAGGTTGGAAGTATTTTCTGCTTGGATGGGATTGCTTCTGGTACATTATGGATTGATATGAAAAAATTAAATATAGATTTATATATAACAGCACCACAGAAGGGATGGTCTTCACCTGCTAGTTGTGGAATTATTATGATGGGCGATCGAGTATATGATAATATAAAAAATACGGAAAGCAATAGTTTTATTTTAGATTTAAATAAATGGATGCAAGTGACGACTGCATATGAAAATGATAATTTTTTGTATCATTGTACAGTCCCAACTGATGCAATAATAAGCTTTAGTGATGCAGTAGAAGAAACATTGGATTTTGGATTAGAAAAAGCACAAAATAGAGCAAAATATATAGGTAAAAAAATAAGAAAACTTTTAGAATCGAATGGTTACAATAGCATAGCTGAAGATCCAAATAAAGCCTCAACTGTTATTGTTTCTCAATGTAAAAATAATATGGTTAACCATTTTAAACAAAAAGGAATGCAAGTTACTGGATTTGTGCCATTTATGTTAGATGAACCCAATAATATTCATACATTTAGGATAGGATTATTTGGATTAGATAAGTTAGCTAATCCCCAAAAAACAATTGAAGATTTTCAAAAAGTATTATAATTATATAATTAATAAAGAAATTGTATAATTTTAAATGGAATAATTTTAAATGGTATAATTTTAAATGGAATAATTTTAAATGGAATAATTTTAAATTGTATAATCATAATAATTACTTGTAACAGCTCTATTTTGATAAGAATAAGACTCGGGTGGTTTATTAGGAACTTTAACTGTGACTGGAATATATCTAAGTTTGGCTGGCTTTAATACAAATGCAGTTCTCTCTCCATCAAAAAATGCATTATAGTGTTCTAAGTTAGAATCAAAATTTTGATAAGACATACCAATTAATTGACAACCATATTGTCTTGCTATATTAAAATTAGGATTATTGTCATAATTGCTCCAATCTGGTAATACAATAGACATATGTTGTTTATTAAAATTAGTAAGAGTAAGATCTTGTGTATTTTTAAGATTGCCATAATGCATAATTCTCATAAAAGGCGATCCGCTGCTCATATTTATGTATTCATCTAATTTTGTTTTTCTAAATAAGGGATTAGATGCATCAGCAATTATAATAATTTTTCCTAAAAATTTTTTTATAGGGACTGCTCCTAAATTATGGCCATTATTTTCAAAACTATAGTTTACCCCCAGTATTCTATCACTTAAATAAGTAGCAATTTGATTTGCTAATATATTGTAAATAGCTACATTTTCACTTAAAATTCTAAAATGTAAAATAAGAGGATCTCCAGGATTGGGACAGTTTGTTCCTGAAAAAGCCAGATTATTTATCATTTGAAAAACTTTTGCAGTAGATAAGCTATTAAATGATTCTTTAACTGTAAAATCTTTTATAGATGAAACTGCAACAACTGGTTGATCATTAACAGAATAAATTTCAAAATCTAGACATCTTGCTCCCTGATTTATGCATGTTCTAAGAGCACAAAGACCAACATAATCATTTTTAAATTGACCAGTAGCACAAGCATTATATGCAGTTTTAATATAAAAATCTCTTAATAAATAATTTGTATCACTAGGGATTGGAGAGAGTGAGGGTGTGGAATTATATATTTTTCTTAAATTTTTACAGTTTGTTTTTAATAAATTTACTTTAGAATGTATATAATAAATTATAGTGATTAAAAGACAAACGATAATTATAATAGTTATAAACTGAACCTTTTTATTTCTATCTACATTTGCCATTGTTTTAACAGTATTAGTAAATTTATCTTTCACTAAATTTACAGTAGAATTAATTTTATCAGACATAATTATATATATAAATATATAAATAATTATATATTAAATAATAATACTTATTATATAATCAATATATAATTAAATGGGTGGTGGTTTATTAAATTTAGTTGCTACCGGTGAGAATAATAGGATATTAAATAGTAATCCATCAAAAACATTTTTTAAATCTACATATGCTAAATATACTAATTTTGGTTTACAAAGATTTAATATCGAAGTTTTTAATAGAACAGAATTTTCTTTATTTTCAGATTCTAAATTTGTATTTAAAATTCCAAATAATGGTGATTTGTTAATGGATACATTTTTTACTTTTGAATTGCCAGATATTTATAGTCCATTATATACAATTCCAATTCCATATTATCAAGGGCAACCTTTTTCAGATTTGTCAGGATTAACATATTGCCAACCATATGAATTTAAATATATTGATAATTTGGGAGCTCAATTAATACGAAAAGTTTCATATAAGATTGATGGAAGAACTATTCAGGAATATTCTGGTCAATATTTATATAGTAAAGCTCAAAGAGATTTAACTAGTGATAAAAAAGAATTATTTAATGAAATGATTGGAAATATACCAGAATTAACTGATCCAGCAAATTACTCTAATAATAATGGAAATTATCCATCAGTTTCATGGGGTGGGTTAACTCAATCAGATTTAAGCGGAACATCTCAGTTAACACCGGATGGATTAGATCCATCAATAAGAGCAAGAACTATATTTGTTCCATTAAATTTATGGGAAGATTTTTCTAGTCATTTAAGTTTACCTTTAATTGCTCTAAAATATTCTATATTGGAAATTCATGTAGAATGTAGACCATTATGTGAAATAATGAAAGTTAAAGATCTAGATTATTTTGAAAACTGGGTTAGTAATATTAGTTCAAATACACAGTTACCAAATAATAAAAACGATATATTTAAGTATTATAATCCTCCTGATATTGCTCCAAATTTTAATGATGAAAGATATCGTATGTTTTATTTCACTAATTTTCCCCCAGAAGGCAGTTTTGCAATCGGAGATTTTTCTTATAATAGTTCAATTCAAATATCCAATTTTAATGAATTAGATACACAAAGACAACTAAAAATAAATAATCAAGCTAATTATGCAGCATCTAATATAGGTGGAAATCAATTTGCTAATGTAACTATGTCAGCCTCTGGTCAATCACAAGGAGGAGTTTATAATCGTCCAATGCCAAGGCCACCCAATTTAATGTCAACATTTGCTTTTTTATCACAAGAGGAAAATAGAAGAATAGCAGCATTTCCTCAATCTTATTTAGTAAAAAAAGTATACGAAAAAACTATACCGTTAGTGCAAGGTGTTCAAAAAGAAGATGTAGATGCTAATGGCTTAACAGTTTCCTGGATGTGGTTTTTTCAAAGAACAGATGTTTGTTTAAGGAATGAATGGTCCAATTATTCAAATTGGTTATATGAAGATAAAATGCCATATCCTTGTGTTCTAATCATGGATTTATCATATTCTTTATCAAATGAAAGGGATATATATGATGGTGAAAATACATATGTAACACCTGTAATTGGTGAATTAAATGATACTTTATCAAAAGCTTATAATCCTTGCAGTCAATATATAACAGGTCCGGTTCATCCAATGAATGAAAAAAATATAATGGTGGATTGGGGATTATATTGTGGAGATTTAGAGAGGGAAAGTATATTTGAAAGCGGAGTAAATGATTATATTGATAAATATTTAAATACAATAGGAGCAGGAAAAGATGGATTATATAGTTATAATTTTAAAATATCAAATTCTCAACAACCATCAGGAGCAATGAATTTAAAAAAATTTCAAAATGTTTATTTTGAATTTTCAACTATAAATCCTTATAGAGAAATAAATACCAAAGATGAAAACGAAGACAATTTACATTTAAAAATTAATGATTGTGAAGATAATAATATAGATTTCAAAGATGCTTATAAAAATGTAGATGAATATTATACTGGTGCATATGCTGGAGGCCAATTTTTTGGTGTAAATAATCCAACATATAAAGATTATAATTATAATTATAATTTACATATAATGGAAGAGAGATATAATGTTTTACAATTTAGTAATGGTATGGCTAGTTATTTATTTCCTGATTAAATGATTTAAATTTATATTAAATTATAATTTAATATATATGGGAGGTGGACTGTTAAATTTAATTGCAGAAGGAAAAGAAGATAGAGTTTTAATTGGTAACCCATCTATGAGTTTTTTTAAAAAAATATATTCTTCATACACAAATTTTGGAAGACAAAAATTTAGAATAGATTTTGAAGGAACTACAAAATTGTCAAATAATTCTTCATCAGTTTTTACTTTTAAAATACCAAGATATGCAGACCTTTTACAAGAAACCTTTTTTGTATTTAATCTACCAAATATTTGGAGTCCTATGATATCTCTAGGAGGAGTAGTAACTGCATATTGTTCAGCGTGTAGAACAAATGTAAATACGGATATTACCGGTTTTAATGGTATATCTACTAATAAATTTAAAAATACATGTGTAAATTGCGGCTCAGAATGTACTACAGATATAAGTTGGAATACTAGTTCAAATCCGCAAGATGGTTTGAAAATAATTAATCAAGTTCTTCCATTTGAATTTAAATGGATTGAAAATATAGGAGTACAAGTTATAAAATCAGTAAAATTATTGGCAAATGATACTTTATTACAAGAATTTACTGGTCAATATTTGCTAAATATGGTTTATAGAGATTTTTCTGATGCTCAAAAAGAATTATTTAATCGTATGATTGGAAATACTAAGGATTTAAATGATCCTGCTAATTTTTCAAATAGAAATGGAAATTATCCTAATGCCGCTTATTTTGCATCAATGTCAGTTCTAAATGATAAAATGCCATATGGATTAGAACCTTCAATTAGGGGAAAACAAATATATGTTCCTTTAAATTTTTGGTCAACTCTTAATAATAAAACTCCTATTCCATTAGTTAGTATGCAATATACAGAATTAAAAGTTCAAATAGAATTAAGACCAATTAATGAATGGTGGGTTGTAAAAGATGTAATCAATGGAATAACTAAAAATCCATTATTTAATTTTTATTATAATAATCCATCAAATATAAAGTTTGATAGTCATAATCCTAAAGCGCCAAAAGATCCAAATGACAATCCTTATAATTCAGATACATTATTTCAACTTAATCCATCAAATGAATTACTTGAACAAGAGAGAAATTTATTAGACGAATTTAATTTAATTACTCAATATTTTACACTTATACCTCAGCAATATATAAGTCCACAGTGTAATCTTAAATTTTATAATATGAAATATTTTTTAAAAGAACCACCGCCAAAAATTATAACAGATAAAGATAAAGATTTAAAAGGTAGTCAAATTCCTGAAATGGGTGCATTACCTTATCCATTTGAAGTAGATGAAGTTATACAAAAATATTATGATGAGGTACCTCAAGTTTGGTTTCCAGATATACATTTAATAGGAACATATACATTTTTAAGCGATGATGAACAAAAACAATTTGCTACAAAGTGTCAATCATATTTAATAAAAGAAGTACATGAGCAAGATATATTTGATTTATTAGGAGGAGATAATTTTACTTCAATAGAATCACAAGGTTTAGTTGTATCATGGATGTGGTATTTCCAAAGATCTGATATTAGTGAAAGAAATGAATGGAGTAATTATAGTAATTATAGATATAATAATCAAAAAGGTGATAATGCAAAAAGTATATATGGATATGTAGACCAAAAAGGGTTTGCTCAAAAACCATTTTTAGGGAAAATAAATAATATTGTTTGGCAACCAGTTTATCAGGTAGATCAAGAAAAGACTATTTTAAATGATTGGGGGTTTAATTTAGATACTACAGTAAGGGAAACAAGATTCAATAAAGGAATAATTGCTTGGATAGATAGATATAGTAGAAGCAAAGGCAGTGGAATAGATGGTGTTTATTATTATAATTTTTGTTTAAATACTGATCCATTTTTATATCAACCAACAGGAGCTATAAATATTTCCAAATTTAGTAATGTTTATTGGACATATTCTCTAATTGATCCACAAAAAAAAACACAGCAAAGCGTATTAACAACAGGCACAGAGTCGCCTATTTTTGCTTCAGTAAGTTGTAATCCATTATCAAATAATATTAATTCTTTTATTACAAATACAGATATTAATAGTTATAAAAGTAAATTGAATTATACTATTACAAAAGATGTAAAATCAAACTATCAATGGTGCTATACTTTACATATCATGGAAGAAAGATATAATATTTTACAAGTTGAAAATGGAATAGCAAGTTTAGTATTTTCAAGAACTATATAAGAATTGTTTTTTTAAATAATTATTTAAAAAATAAAAGTAAAATAAAAGTAAAATAAAAGTAAAATAAATATAAATTTACTTTATATTTATATTATAATGGGCGGAGGTTTATTAAATTTAATTTCTTACGGAAATCAAAATATAATTATAAATGGAAATCCTCAAAAAAGTTTTTTTAAAGCAACTTATAAAAAATATACAAATTTTGGAATACAAAAGTTCAGTATAGGTCATAATTCAACAAATGATCAATTAAGTGAAACTAGTCCAACTACATTTAGTTTTAGTTTGCCAAAAAACGGTGATTTATTACTAGATACATTTTTTACAATAAATATGCCTTATATTTGGAGTCCTGTTTGGGTAGAGCCTTCAAATGCTAAATCTTATCCAGGAGCATACAGAGAATATAATTTAGGTATAGATGCAAGTAGAAATAATGCTTGGCCTAAACCAACACCAAAACAATCAACAAATGATACTTCAGGTAATGATGGAGCATATTGCGTTTGGTTAGCTCAAGAATATTTGGATGCATCTGGATCAAACTCCATCCAACCGAATCATAATAATGATCTAGAATTTGCAGTTCAAATTCCATATTGTCAACCATTTGAGTTTAAATGGATTAAAGATTTAGGTAGTCAATTAATAAAAAAAGTTACAGTAACAATAGGTGAGCATGTTATTCAAACATTTTCAGGTCAGTATTTGAGAAATATGATAAAGAAAGACTTTCCGAAAGAAAAACAAGAATTGTTTAATGAAATGACAGGAAATATTCCAGAAATGTATGATCCAGCTAATGCCAATAAACGAAATGGTTATTATCCAAATACATTATTATCTAGTGAAACAGTTGCAGGAATTAAAGTTGGTGATAATACAGTTGGTTATCAATGGGGATTATATAATGATAAAGAAGAGTTACAAAAACTAGCTAATTTTTCAAGTAGAAATGAAAATAATTATGTAAATAATCTTGAACCATCTATTAATAAAAGACAATTAGTTATACCATTAAATTTGTGGTATATGTTATCAAGCTCAAATGCATTTCCATATTTATGTATGAATAATACAAATACATTAAAAATTAGTATTGAGTGTAGACCTATTAGAGAATTATTTGTAGTTAGAGATGTAAGAAAGTATATGAGATCGTATTTTCAAAATACATATAATATTAATAGTGTAAATGAACATGGTTTTGCATATGGAGATATTTCTTCAAATATTCAATTTGACAATGATAATATTCCAGAAAATGTAAAAAATAAAAACAATTATATAAATGATATATCATTAAATAATGTTGTTAAAACGTTTGATTTGATTAATACATCAGGAAGTGGTTTTAATTATTACTTACCATATCAAGAACCTAAATACGTAAGCACAAATAAATTTGGTTATAAGGATGATTTACTTTATCAAATGTATATGTTTACTACTCAATTTGCTAGTTTAAACCAAGCTTATGTTCAAGAAGCAGCTATGAATACTGAATTATCAAATAGCGCACAAAAAAATTTAAAAAAAATATCAAATTGGAATGCTGCTCCCCAATTAATTTGTAGTTATGGATTTTTAGATAAGGATGAACAATTTGTTTTTAAATCTAATCCACAAACATATATATTTAAAGCAACACATGAAGAGAATGAATCTATTTATATTAAATCACAAAGAAGTATTTATAAATTTCAAAGTAATAGACTAGTTGCAAATTGGACTTGGTATTTTCAAAGAAGTGATGTAGACTTAAGAAATGAATGGAGTAATTATACTAATTGGGAATTTGAAGACAAAAAACCTTTTCCATTAAAACCATTATATTATTCAGTAGCAAAAGGACCTCCTATAAGTGAAAATTATAAATTATCAAGTATTCCAATTGATACAAAAGATATTTCTTATGGATCTACAATGCAAAATATAACATTTAATGTTGTAGAACCTACATTAACTAATAATGCCAAAACTAACAATTATTTATCAGCTGGGACTGCTCCACCACCATTAAATCAACCATCTATTAATTATCCAAATATTCCAATACAAAGTAGGTATTTAAGTGATTTCAGTTTTAATTCTCAACAAATTTTAACACCTTTACGAACTAAACCAAATGCATTAGGTTATAATGATTTTCAGCAAATAGGTTCAAGATATGTTGGTAAAGGAATGTTAAGACAAGCGCCCTATTTTCCATATGTTTTTAAAACAGATATAAGCGGAGTAAGACCATATATAACTGGTTTTCGGGAAAATTCAAATGATAAAATTATTCAAAAAGAATGGGCATTATCAATAGATGGAAATTTTAGAGAAAATTATTTGAATAGTAATTATTTTAGTAAAGCAGAATGTTATGTAAGAACTAATGGTGGATATAATGAAGGATGTTATTTTTATAATTTTGGATTAAATACTAATCCATTTTCAAATCAACCAAATGGAGCTATTAATTTATCCCATTACATTAACACCAAATTTGAATTTAAAACTATTACTCCTCCTGAATTAAAAACACAAAATACTTTACTTATGCCAATTGTAACTTCATTAAATTTGGGAGGAGGGGCAGTCCCTTTTGCATATAATAAATATAATTGGGAATTATATGAATATAATTACATTTTAAATGTATTTACAGAGTTTTATCAAATTCTTACAATAGAAAATGGTTTAGCTACATTAACTTTTAAACAATAAAAAATTTTTTTATGTTAGGTAAATGATTAATAATATATTAATATATTAATATATTATATGGCAAAATATAAAGATAAAAAAAATAAAAATAAAGATGATAAAGATGATAAAGATAAAAAATATAAATTAAAAGATTCAAAAAGTATTTTCTCATTAATAATTCACTTTCTAAAACTAATTGTATTTTTAATTATTTTTATGTATATTAGTGCAACTTTAGTATTTTTTGTAAAAGAATTGCCAATGAATTCATTAAATAATTTATTTCCAACAAAATGTGATGAATCACCATATGGAACCCCAGAAAAAAATCCATGCATGAAAACAGGTTTTGAAGATATATTTTACAATAGAAAACATGATTTTATGACTAGATTCCAAAATTTTATTAGATATTTGTTAAGTTTAATACCAACTTTAATTCCATTTAAAAAAGCATTTAAAAAAGGACAACAAAAAGCAGATGAAGAATTGGGTAAT
>CERI01117668.1_pt1 | contig 20361 bp, 19 predicted proteins | sample 350261 | NCBI WGS metagenome assembly CERI01 (sample SAMEA2620979, study PRJEB7988) | marine metagenome | isolation source: saline water (ENVO:00002010), including
TCCGATTTAAATATCCAACTTCGCTATCGCTGGCAAATCGCCCCTTTGTCTGATGTTTATTTTGTTGCAACAAAATCAGGGCAAAATAAAGAAAAATACACCTCTTTTGATGAACTTGCCCAAGATACGTTTGATAACCCACTGAGTGATCAAATTATATTAAAAATTAGATACCGTTTTGGATCTTAAAAACAATAATTAAAATTATTTTTTAAATTAAGTGGCACGATCAAGAGCGCCTTGTAAGGCATAAGCAACTGAAGCTTCTCGAATTTGATCACGGTCACCAATAAAATGCTTACATGCTGTATCTATAAGTTCATTTTTTCCATCTCTAACAGCCCAGCCAAAACAAACAGTACCGACAGGTTTTTCTTTTGTTCCACCACTCGGGCCTGCAACTCCACTAACAGCCACCGCAATATCTGCTCCACTCAATCTTAAAGATCCTTTTGCCATTTCTTCAACTGATTTAAGACTTACTGATCCATGAAGCTCTAAAATCTCTTTTTTTACACCTAATAGAGATTCCTTTGCGCCATTAGCGTAAGTAATTACGCCACAACCAAATACTTTAGAGCTTTTAGGAACATCAGTGATAGCCTTTCCTACCCATCCCCCAGTACACGATTCGGCAATTGTTATAATCTTTCCATTTTTTGAAAGCTCTTTAACAAGTGTTTCTGCAAGCTTATAAATTTTTTTATGGTTAGCCATTTAAATCTTAATTCAAATTTTAATTTAGAAGGTATTAAATAATTTTATTAAAAAAATGATTTAATTTAAATCTTATTTTTCAGACGGTAACTTTTGAAGCTAAAAGTAAAGATTTTAAGCGCAAATCAAAGATTCATAAAGATCAACATGTTTGTCTGCCATCGTAGAAATTGAAAATTCTTTTTTCATTTTTAACTTTCCAGCTTCACTATATTTACTACGCAATTCATCATTTTCTATTAGGGTAACGATCGCATTTTGAATCTCACTCGCAGAGCGGGGCTTTATAAGTAAGCCTGTCTTATTATCATCAATAGCTTCTGGTAACCCTCCCACTCTTGATGCTATAACTGGGACCCCAGCGGCTGCAGCTTTAAGAACTGCAACGCCTAATCCTTCAGTTGTTGATGGGTGAATGAATAAATCAAAGCATCCAATGAAGTCATCAAGATTATTATAAAATCCAGCAAATTTAACTGTATCATTTAATTTCAGTAAAATTACTTGTTCTTGTAATTTTCTACTTAAAGAGCCCTCTCCAAAAATTATTAATTTAAAGTTTGGAAACTTTTCTTTTACTTTTACGATTGCTTGTAATAAATATTTATGGCCTTTGCGAGGTATTAGTTGCCCAGCTGCCGCTGCAATGAATCCATCACCACTAAATCTAAATTCATTTTTAAAAAACTCATAATCTGGCTTTTTAGAGAAAACCGAAATATCAACTGCATCCCTTATTATTTCAATATGTTCATCTTCTATAGAGCTTTTTTTTAAAACTGATGAAATAGCCTCAGAGATAACGATTATTTTTTTAAATTTTTTATATCGACGTCTAGCAAAAAATTTTCTCTCAGAATTATCAACTCTTCGTGATAATACTGCAGGAATATTTGAATTAGCGGCAGCAAATCCACCCAATAAGTCGGCGCCACGCCGACTATGGCAGTGAACTATATTTGGCAACTGTTTTTTTAAAAAATTAGATAAACGATATGCAAATAATAAATCTAGGTCGCCAAAACAAGGGAAGTTTTTTACCTTTATACCGCCCTTTCTTGCTTCTAAATCAATACCAGAGCCTGGATGACAAATAAGTGTATTATCATGGCCCAACTTATCTAAAGCATTAATTAGATATATAACTTGTTGTGGGCCACCCAGAAAATGTCGCCCAGTTTCGATATGAAAAATTTTCATTTTTTTACTGAGAAGCGTCAGTCAGTAAGAGAGGCTCTTAAGCGAATTCCTGTCTCTTTTAGCTGTGCTTTAGAAGTTTCACCAGGAGCATCAGTTAATGGACAACTGGCGGTTTGTGTTTTTGGGAAAGCAATTACATCGCGAATACTTGATGCTCCTGCCATCAACATAACTATTCGATCAAGGCCAAAAGCCACGCCTCCATGAGGTGGGCAACCGTACTTTAACGCTTCAAGCAAAAAACCAAATTTTTCATCAGCCTCTTCATTACCAATACCCAATAAATCAAAAACTGTCGCTTGCATTTCTTGATCATGGATTCGGATAGAACCGCCTCCGATTTCAGATCCATTTAAAATCATATCATAAGCTTTAGATAAAGCTTGGTTAGGATTTTCCCTTAAAACATGAGGGTCTTGTGTAGTCGGTGAAGTAAATGGATGGTGCAATGCAGCCCATCTATTGTTTGTTACATCCTTTTCAAACATAGGAAAATCAACAACCCATAGCGGTTTCCAGCCTTCACTAATTAAATTAAAATCATTGGCTACCCTTAACCGCAAAGCTCCTAGTGAATCATTCACTATTTGAGCTTTATCCGCACCAAAGAAAATTAAATCTCCTGTCTTTGCATTTGTACGCTCTACGATTTGTCCTATCGTTTCATCAGGAAGAAATTTTAGTATAGGTGACTGAAGGCCTTCACGGCCTAAATCAACATCAATGACTTTTATATAAGCAAGACCTTTAGCGCCGAAAAGAGCGACATATTCAGTATATTCATCAATAATTTTACGACTTATTGAAGAGCCATTTGGGATACATAATGCAGCAACGCGGCTTTCAGAATCTAAAGCTGGAGTAGCAAATACTTTAAATTCCACTGACTTCATAAGATCTGCGATTTCAATTAATTCGAGATTAATTCTTAAATCAGGTTTATCTGTTCCAAAACGATGCATAGCATCAGCATATGATAGTTTCTGAAATTGATCCGGTAACTCAATATTCATTGTCTCCTTGAAAAGATATCGAATCATATCTTCCATTGCATCCATCACCTCGCCTTCATCAACAAAACTCATTTCAATATCAAGTTGAGTAAATTCCGGTTGTCGATCTGCTCGTAAATCTTCGTCACGAAAACAGCGAACTATTTGATAATAACGATCGAGACCCGACATCATAAGTAGCTGTTTGAAGATTTGTGGAGACTGAGGTAGGGCAAAGAATTTTCCAGGATGCGTTCGGCTTGGAACAATATAGTCTCTTGCGCCTTCTGGGGTCGCTTTTGTTAACATCGGTGTTTCAACGTCAATAAAGCCATTCCCATCAAGGTAATTACGCATAGCCATTGTTACTTTATGACGCAACATTAGATTTCCCAACATTTTTTCACGGCGCAAATCAATATAACGATGTTTAAGTCTAATCTCTTCATTTGCCGGTTCATCATGATGGAAAGGAGGTGTCTTTGATTTATTAAGAGTCTCTAATTCAAGAGCTAACACTTCAACATGGCCAGTACGCATATTCTTATTTACTGTCCCATCAGGACGAGATCTTACGAGACCCTTTACTTTCAATACATATTCAGAACGGATTCGTTCTGCTTGCTCAAAGATTTCAGCTTGGTCTGGATCAAAAACAACTTGCAATAGTCCTTCGCGGTCGCGAAGATCAACAAAAATAACGCCTCCATGATCACGACGTCGATGAACCCAACCACAAATCTCAACATCTGTTCCAACATGAGATTGATTGATTACTCCGCAATAGTGGCTACGCATCGTCATTAGAAAAGAAAACCTGTAAAAAAAGAAAAGAAATGTTACGTACTGTAAGCCAGCTTATCAAGCGGACTCATCAGATATATTAATTGGGCGTTCATCTATCTCATCATTATTCCAAGATGGAATCACAACTCCTAAGGAAATAATCATCTTAAGTGCTTCATCAACCTCCATATCCAAAATCTTAATATCTTTTCGTGGAACTATAATAATAAAGCCAGAAGTAGGATTAGGTGTTGTAGGCACAAAACAACAAATAACATCTTCACCAGTTCTTGACTGAACCTCACCCAATTCGGAGGATGTTTGAAAAGCTAGGCTATACAATCCTTTTCGAGGATATTGAATTAATAAAACTTTCTTAAAAGATTGACTTGAATCTGAAAATACCATTTCTGCAAAATTTTTCGCACCCGAATAGATTGCTCGAACAAAAGGAATACGATCCATCAAATTTTCCCATTTTCCAACAAAGGCTTTTCCAACAAAATTTGCAGCTAGCAGACCAGTGAGTAATAGAACAGATACAGCCAAAATTATCCCCAAACCCGGAACATTAAAACCAAGTAATGTTTCTGGTCGATAAGGCGCAGGGATCAGCAAAAGAGTTCGATCCATAATACCAACTGCGAATCTTAAAAGGAGGTATGTAACAACAAGTGGTACCCACACTAAAATACCTGCAACTAAATATCGTCTTAACCGTTTCAAACTGATTTCACCTTTTTGGCTTTATTCTTATCCTTATTAGTTGATACTTTAGGATTATTAGAGGTTTTTGCTGGTTTTTTTTCAGATTCACCCGCTAAATTTCGCTTGTTACCTGTTTTAAAGTCAGTTTCATACCACCCCTTGCCTTTTAAGCGAAACTTTGGTGCAGATAACATTTTTTTAAGCGATGATTCGCCACATTCAGGACAGTCAGTAAGCTTAGGATCACTAATTTTTTGTAGAACGTCAAAACTGTAATCACAGCTTTTACAAAAATAATCATAAATCGGCATCAATTTCACTCGATATACATAAAGATACAATAGATTACGATTATATCTTAGTTATAAAATTATAATAAGTTCAAATCAATTAATAGTAATTTTAAATATTTCTAATATTGCAAATCAGCTCAGACTAAATTAGGTACCCCAATGACTTATTTAGTTGCATGCTTACAATCATCTTTGATAAAAAGGTCTTATTTATATAAACGAAATTTTATTAAAGCTTTTTCTTAAGGAGCTCTTTGTCCTACAAAACTTATCATTCGGCCACAATCAGAATTTCGACGGTACGAATAAAAAAGATCTTTGTCATTGTATGTACAAAAATTACCTCCAAAGATTCTAGAAATACCCATAATTTTAAGCTTATGACGCGCCAAAGCATAAAGGTCACAAAACCATTGGCCGCCCTCATTAGAAATAAAATAAATTTCAGTAGAAGGATCATAATTTATAAAATAATTTCTTACTTCTACCCCTACTTCAAATGATGATTGAGATATCGCAGGGCCTAACCATACGATTAATTCAGAAGCATCAATTGTAATTTTTTTTACTACATTTTCCAGTATACCTGCAGCCAACCCACGCCAACCAGCATGAGCTGCAGCATATGCACTTCCATCATTTGAGCAAAATAACACTGGCAAGCAGTCTGCTGTTTGAACTACACAGAAGTAACCTGAATCTCCACTTATAGAAGCATCAGCCTCCGGTTTTTTATTGTAATGAGTGGCTGTGATTACAGAATCACCATGAATTTGATTGAGCCAACAAGGCTTGCCAAGCAGCGGTAATTCTAGGTTCTTTGCTGACCGTAAAGTCGTTCCAGCAATTATCGAGTTAGGGGCATCCCAACTTGCAGTAATCCAATCAGTCATTTCTAGAATTTAGACGCATCGCATCTACTAATGTTTTAAAATCTTTAGGAGGTGAGCTTTCAAGATCAATAACTTTATCCATAATCGGATGTGTAAATACAAGTCTGGCCGCATGTAATGCTTGTCTTTTAAAATGACGCAGTAACTGATTTAACTCATCAGATGCGCCCTTGGGTAGAGCTAAACGACCTCCATATGTTTGATCACCTACCAACGCATTTCGACGGTGGGCAAAGTGGACACGGATTTGGTGCGTTCTTCCTGTTTCAAGTTTTATATTTATAAAAGTAAAAGAAGTAAAACGCTCTTTAATTGTGAAATATGTAATTGCTTCTTTACCTTTTTGCTGCACACTCATTTTTTTTCGATCAACAGGATGTCGTGAAATTGGTGCATTTATTGTTCCGCCACCAGTAAGGGCGCCATTACAGAGGGCTATATAATGCCTTGAAATTTGTCTATCCTCCAACATACGAACTAGCGCTGTATGAGCGGATAAAGTTTTTGCTACAATAAGTAATCCACTAGTATTTTTATCTAGCCGATGAATAATTCCAGCCCGTGGAATATCATATAATTTTGGATAATTATATAAAAGACCATTCATTAAAGTGCCATCCGGATTGCCGGCTCCGGGATGTACAACAAGTCCTGCGGGCTTGTTCAAGACTATGAGATCATCATCCTCATAAACTATCTCAAAATTTATAGGTTGCGCCTGCGATTTAATTTTTTCTTTAATTTGTCTTTTAATTTCAATAGTTTCTCCTCCAGAAACTATATCTCTTGGGCGTTTTGGTGCTCCATTGACTGTTATTTCACCTTTAAGTAACCAACCCTTTAGACGACTTCTTGAGTGCTGAGGAAATAAATTTGCCAAAGCTTGATCTAATCTCAAACCTGCAGATTCATTTGGTATTATATTTATTTGTTTAAGTGCATTCATAATCGAGCTCTAGTTTACGGTATACTTACTTAACTTTGGTCACTTAATAGACAATGTATAAAATTTTAATTAACTATATAGATATTAATATGCAAATAAATTTTTATGTAAATTGGTTTTTTACACGAATTATACTTTCCTTAGCTCTTATCTTTTTTACGCTTTCTTTTAGTGGTTGCAGTAATAATGATGAGCAACGCTCTGAAATAGATAACTACGTAGAAGCTTATGAGACCGCTCAAAAAGCTATCGAAAATTCAGATTATCAGAAAGGTATTGGAATCTTTGAAGCTATTCAAGCTAGATTTCCATTTAGTGAACTATCACGACAAATCCAATTAGAGCTTTTGCATGCTTATTATAAAAGTGATCAGCTAGAATTAGCAGTAGAGACGGCTGATACTTTTATTCGTGAAAATCCAATTCATGAACGTGTAGATTATGCCCTTTACTTGAAAGGCCTTTCATACTATGAAGATGAAACTAAATTCTTAGAGAAAAAATTTAAACGTGATACAACTAAAAGGCCGCCGGGAGAAATGAGGCTTGCATATTCAACTTTTCGACGCTTAGTTGAGCGTTTTCCGGATAGTAAATATTCAGCTGATGCTCAACAACGTATAATCGCCATTAAAGAAAGAATGTCAAATTATGAAAATCATATTGCAGATTATTACTTACGCCGTGGGGCTTATGTAGCATCCATAAATCGAGCCAAATCCTCCTTGGAAAAATATAATGGAACTTCAGGGAATGCTGAATCCCTTCGTATAATGATTGCAGCCTATGATGCTCTTGGACTAAATGAATTGAGAGATGACGTAAAACGAGTCCTTGCTTCCAACTTTCCAGATGAAAATTTAATGATAAATGAAAAATCAAAAGATGGATTTCTTGATTGGATTAAAAACGATTTTTCTTTTAAAAATAAACAAGATTGATTTAAAAATTAGATATAAATTTTAAGATCAAGTTCTATTATTTTACATTAAACAATACTTACTTTATTGGTCTAAAAAAATAGATAAAAATCTTAAAGAGTTGTTTTTTATTTATTTAGGATCGTAACCTGAAGTTATTGGATAACGCCAATCCCTTCCAAATGCACGGCTTGTGACTCTCACGCCTGGGGGTGCCTGACGACGCTTGTGCTCATTAAGTTTAACCATCCCTAAAACTTTAATGACAATATCACGTTCAAATCCTTTATCTGTGATTTCACTCACAGATAAATCTTTTTCAATAAATGCTTCGAGTATTGGATCAAGAACCGTATAATCGGGAAGGGAGTCACTATCTTTTTGATTGGGTCGCAACTCAGCTGATGGTTCTCGAACAATGATTCTCTCAGGAATAACTGCATCAAGAGAGTTTCGATATTTGGCTAAACGATAAACTAGCGATTTTGAGCAATCCTTGATAGGTGCAAAACCACCTGCCATATCACCATATAGTGTTGCATACCCAACGGCCATCTCACTTTTATTTCCAGTGGTGAGTAACATAAATCCTGTCTTATTTGACATGGCCATTAGAAGTAATCCGCGACAGCGAGATTGGATATTTTCTTCGGTTACATCATTTTTGCAATCTTTGAACACTGGATTTAATTGAGCAATGATTTGCTCATAAATAGGCTCAATTGAAATTACATCATAACGAATACCTAATTTATCTGCTTGTTTAGCAGCATCTTCCTGACTCATCTCTGAAGTATATAGAAACGGCATCATTACAGCATGAACACGGTCAGCGCCAATAGCATCGCAAGCAATAGTTGCTACTAATGCTGAATCAACTCCACCTGACAGACCAATTAAAACGCCAGGAAAACCATGCCTGTTGATGTAATCTCGAGTGCCTCTAACTATTGCTTTGTATGCACTTTCATCAACATTTAGTAATTTTGATAATGATTTATTTTTTAGTTTGACCTCTGACCTTTTTGTTTGTAAATCAACAGTAAATAGTCCTTCTTCAAATGAAGGTGCGCGAAACTTAATTTTTTCATCTGCCGACATTGCAAATGAACCGCCATCAAATACAAGTTCATCCTGGCCTCCGACCATATTTACATATATGACTGGCAACTTAATGTCTGAGATTCGTTCTTTAACCTGTTTTTCACGATTAATTTGACTATCTTTTTCAAAAGGTGATCCATTAATTGCAATTATGCACTCAGCTCCAGAAGCCAATGCTTTTTTCATTGGCATAGGACCCCATATATCCTCACAAATATTAAGCCCAATGGTAATCCCATTCAGTCTAAAAACTGCTGAATCAGAACCACTTTTAAAATATCGCTCTTCATCAAAAACATTGTAATTAGGCAAAAGCTGCTTCCGGTATCGAACAATGGTTTTGCCATCACGTATAATTTCACAAGCATTAAAAATATGGCTCTGATTATATTCTGGAAAACCAACAAGTATGCTAATACCAAAAACACTTTCACGTATCTTTGCTATAGAGTTTTCAACTGATGTTTTGAAACTTTTATGAAACAAAAGGTCTTCTGGTGGATAACCGCAGATACTTAATTCTGGGAAAATGACCAAGTCTGCACAAAGCTCATCACGAGCTTTTTGCGAATAGTTAATTATTTTTTGAGTATTGCCAGTAATATCGCCAACTACGAGTTCAATCTGAGCTATAGCAACTTTAACGTTATGATCCATGGTTAAGCTTTACAATCACTAGCCTTATAAATTTATAACTTCGAGCATTTTTGAACCAAGCTCTGCTGGTGACCTTACTGTTGCTACACCAGCTACATCCAGAGCTTTGTATTTTTCTTCGGCGGTTCCCTTGCCACCAGCAATAATCGCTCCAGCATGACCCATTCTTTTTCCCGCCGGAGCTGTAACGCCAGCAATATATGTTACAACTGGTTTGGTTATATTTTTTTGGATGAATTCAGCGGCGGCCTCTTCATCCATACCACCTATCTCACCAACCATGATAATACCCTTAGTCTCTTGATCATTCTGAAATAGTTCCAGACAATCAATAAAGTTCATCCCTCGAACAGGATCTCCCCCAATGCCTATACAAGTACTTTGTCCTAACCCGTTTAGTGTGGTTTGATGAACTGCTTCATAGGTTAAAGTACCCGATCTAGATATAACTCCGATGCATCCTTTTTTATGAATAAAACCTGGCATAATTCCAATTTTGCATTCTTCTGGTGTAATAATTCCTGGGCAATTAGGGCCAATTAAATGACACTTGTTATAGCGTAATGAAGACTTTACTTTAACCATGTCATTAACTGGTATACCTTCTGTGATGCAAACTATCAATGATACGCCTGAATCTGCTGCTTCAAGAATCGCGTCTGCGGCAAATGAAGGTGGTACATAAATCATGCTCACATTTGCATTGGTTTCATTGACAGCTTCCTGCATTGTATTATAAACAGGCACTCCTAAATGTTCAGTGCCACCTCGCCCGGGCGTAACTCCACCAACAATATTCGTCCCATAATCTATACATTGCTTCGTGTGAAATGACCCTTGTTTACCAGTAATGCCTTGGCAAAGAATCCTACTATGTTTATCGACCAAAATACTCATTGAATTTTCTCTTTTAAGCTGCTGCTGTAACAGCTTTTAAAGCTGCATCAGTAAGGTTGTCGACGGCAATAATATCAAGTTTACTGTTGATAAGAAGCTCACGACCTTCAATCGCATTTGTTCCTTCAAGTCTTACAATAATTGGAACATTTATACCTACATCTTTTGCTGCACTGATAATTCCCTGAGCAATGAGTTCGCAACGCACAATTCCACCAAAAATATTAACCAAAATTGCATCAACATTTTTATTAGAAAGAATTAACTTGAAAGCTACTGAAACACGCTCAGCAGTCGTATTACCGCCTACATCTAAGAAATTTGCTGGGTTGCCTCCGTGTAACTTTATTAAATCCATGGTTGCCATTGCTAAGCCAGCACCATTTACCATGCAGGCAATATTGCCATCGAGTGAAACATAATTAAGGTCATATTCAGCAGCTTTTCTTTCAATATCATTTTCTTGACTTAAATCTCGAAGACTAGCAATCTCTTTTTGTCGAAATAAAGCGCTACCATCGAGATTAATTTTTCCATCTAACGCAACTATGTCTCCTAAACTATTAATTATTAGAGGGTTTATTTCTATTAAACTGGCATCTTTATCGAGATATAATCTATAAAGATTATTTAAGAGTAAAGTAAATTGCTTTATCTGTTCACGTTCGAGATTTAATTTGAAGGCTATTTGCCTTACTTGATAATCTTGTAAACCAACATCTGGACAAATAGATATTGTGAAAATCATTTCTGGTGTATCAGATGCAACGCGTTCAATATCTATTCCACCAGCTGCAGATGCAACGATAGAAATACGGCCATTACCTCTATCTACTAATATACTTAGATAGAGTTCACGAACAATTTCAGAAGCTTCTTCAATATAAACCAAATTTACTGGCAAACCTTCAGGTCCTGTCTGGTAGGTAACTAGAACCATACCTAACATTTCATCAGTATATTTACGGACTTCTTCAAGTGTACGAGCTATTTTTACACCACCAGCTTTACCACGGCCTCCAGTATGAGCCTGAGCCTTAATTACCCATAAATTACCGCCTATCTTTTCTGCAGCTTTAACAGCATTGTCTGAAGAATCAACAGGCATGCCTATAGGAGTATTTATACCGTATTCGTTAAAAAGTGTCTTAGATTGATATTCGTGGAGGTTCATTGAATTTTCTTCAATTAAAAAAATATTTCATTTTGAGTACAAAAAAGTATATTTTGTAGGTTAAAGGTTCTTATGTCTACATACAAAAAAATTGAATTTAAACTATGCATTTGTATAAAAAGTTATTTGATTTACACTTATTTTATGTAACTAACATAACTTAAATAGTGGTTTTAAAGTAGATTATCAATAATATAAAGTTTTATATTCAAATAATCCATCATAATTAATAACTTAATTAGCTAATGGAGAGTTAAGTGATTGAGCTAATGAGTCAATCTACACCAGTTTTGATTATAGTAATTTTCTTAATCGCGCTATTAATTGGAAGTTTTCTTAATGTTGTTATTTATAGACTGCCAATCATGATAGAACGCGAATGGCGCGCTCAAGTTACTTCCTTTAATGATTTATCTGTGAAGGGAGGTTTTAAGCGTTTTGATTTAATTCTACCCCGATCACATTGCGTGCACTGTAAAAGATTAATTACCTTTTTTCAAAATATTCCCGTTTTAAGTTACTTATTTCTAAAAGGCCGCTGCGCGCACTGTGATAAATCGATTTCTCTGAAATATCCATGTATTGAATTACTCACTGCATTTTTACTAACAATTACTGTATGGCATTTCAAAATAGGTATAGAAGCTTTAATGGCGGTTATTTTGACTGCAACATTGATAGTTATATCAGTAATTGATGAAGATACTCAGATTATTCCGGATGCGATAGTTATGCCTTTACTGTGGATTGGTCTTTGTATAAGTCTGTTTGATCCGTTGCCAAACACCGTTAAATTATTCATTAGTCCGTCAGAAGCAATCATCGGAGCATTAGTAGGATATTTAAGCTTGTGGAGTGTATTTTGGATTTATAAGCTTTTTACTCGAAAAGATGGATTTGGATACGGTGACTTTAAATTGTTGGCAGCGCTTGGTGCTTGGCTAGGATGGCAGCAAATATTATTGATTATAATGATATCTGCAATTACAGGTATATTAGTTAATATTACTTTGATTCTATTCTTTGGAAAAAATCATAATACTCCAATTCCGTTTGGACCATATATTTCTGCTGCAGGATGGGTAACTATGCTTTGGGGTGATCCAATTAAGAATTATTATTTTAACTTGATTATTTAAGTGGCTTATAAAAAATTAAAAAAACCTTTTAGAGTGGGGCTTACTGGTGGTATTGCTTGCGGAAAGTCAACAATTGCTAAACTATTTGAAAAGCATGGAATTTCAATTATTGACACTGACATTATTGCTAGGGAAGTTGTACAGAAAGGACAGCCAGCACTTGAGGATATTAAACAACAATTCGGTGATTCTGTTATTGATAATAATGATTATTTAGATCGTTCAGCCATGAGAGACCTTATATTTGCTGATGAACGTGCTCGGCATGCACTTGAAACTATCTTACATCCAAGAATTAAGGTTGAAACTGTGCGCCAAGCTAACGAAATTGGAGGTGATTACCAAATAATTGTTATACCTTTGTTGGTTAAATCAACTCTCATAGGATTTATTGATAGGGTTCTAGTCATAGACTGCAATGAGGATGCACAAATTGAAAGATTAAAAAAACGCGACAATGAGTCAAATATGAATGCTCACCGCATTTTAATAGCGCAAGAAAGTAGAAATAATTTCCTAAAAATTGCTGATGATATTATTAAAAATGATGAAGAGCCTAACTTACTGCAAACTAAAGTAGCTAAATTACATCAATTATACTCTAGCTTGGCATCACTATAATGCTTTTTATGAGAAACACATTAAAATTTCACAACATGTAATATTTGCTACAGCTAAATATCTAAAGCAGAATGTTTCTATGATTAATTTTTATGAAAAATCAAACAGCCAAAATGTAGAAGGTATCGCATACTATGAGCAGCCAGTTTCTGAACGTATGCGAACTTTTTTAAGGCTAGAGTTTCTTTATCATCCTATGTTGAAAAATAGCGATAAAGATAATGAATGGTCAACTCGCTCTACAATAGCTTTTTTATTAGAAATTCAATCTATCCTTTCAAGGGGTGATGTTAGGAATGACTTATTAAATGAACTGGATCATCTTATATGTAACTTTGAAAAGTTTGAAACTCATTTAAATGTTGATAGCGATCGTCTATCCAATTTAATTGACAATTTATCTTGCACCCGCAATAAACTATCAAATATTGGAACTGGCTTCTTGCAAGCCCTTAAAGAAAGTGATTTTTTAAATACCATTAAATATAGGAGCTCCATCCCTGGTGGTACATGTGAATTTGATTTGCCAGAATATAATCATTGGCTTAGACAGCCCATATCACGAAGACAGGAAGATCTAGCTAAATGGATTAAACCTATAAAGATACTCTGTGAAGGAGTTTGTGAGGCTCTTTGGGTGATTCGTGAGAGTGCACAACCAATTGCAAAAGAAGCTATAAATGGTATGTATCAACACAATATGCAAAAAAATAATAATTGTCGGCTATTAAGGTTAAGTCTTGACGAAGAATTAAAATTATTTCCAGAAATAAGTGGCGGCCAACATCGTTTTACAGTTCGTTTCCTTGAATGGTCAACAGTTGAGAGTCGTGCCATTCAAACAATAGGTGATGTTCCGTTTCAGCTTTCAATTTGTTAATTTTTAAAAAAATTTATTTTGAAGCTTTATTATTACAGGTTCATTAGCTGGTAAAAATTTATATGAATCTAAAGACTTTAATGATACCCAACTGAGGTTTTGCCCTTCACGTCCAAATGGTTTGTTGTGCCATTTATTGATAATAAAAAACTCAATAGAGACCTCTTTATCTTGATATTCAAATTTTACCTTCATGAATGAGGAAACATCTTTTATATTTATACCAAGCTCTTCTTTAAGCTCTCTTGATAAGGCATCTAATGCTTTCTCATTAGTTTCTATCTTTCCTCCGGGAAATTCCCATAAGCCATGATATAAGTCGCCACTAACATGCTCTGCTATCAAAACTTGATCATATGAATTGATGAGTATTCCTGCTACAACATAAAAATGATCTTTCATATAAAATTAATCACTCAATTGACCACAGCAATACTTAAATTTCTTTCCTGAACCACAGGGACAAATTGTATTGCGTCCAACTTTTCTTTGATCTCTAACATATGGTTCACGTAAATCTGCCAATTTTGTCTTTTTTTCGTGTTCATCTATTTTACTTGGTGAAGCATGTTGAAATTTTAAAAAACCAGATGTTTTTTTACGTTCTGCTATCTTTTCTAAATCTTTCTCACCTTGAACACGAATACGGGCAAGTATACTTATTGAGTCATACTTAACTTGCTCTAACATGGCGCCAAACATCTCAAATGCCTCTCTTTTATATTCTTGCTTTGGGTTTTTTTGAGCATAGGAGCGTAAACCAATACCTTGGCGCAAATGGTCCATTGAAGCTAAATGCTCTTTCCAATGATGATCTAATTGATGCAGCATTACCTTCTTTTCAACACCGCGCATAAGATCTGCACCAACATCATTTACCCTCTCTTTATAAGTAACCTGAATTTTTTTAATACATTTTTCAATAATTCCTTCAGCACTTAAGGTTTTATCATCTAATGCCCAACGAGTAATATCTATTTTTACCCCAAAATCTGACTCAATCGCCTGAGAAAGGCCATCTGTATCCCACATTTCATCCAGACTTCCAATTGGTACATATTGCTCTGCGGTAGAACCCACAACTTCTTCAAGGATAGCCATCACTGAATCTTCAATCTCTTCCGCATCCATCAATTCAGCGCGTTGGTGATAAACAACTTTTCTTTGATCATTTGCAACATCATCATATTCGAGAAGATTTTTACGAATATCAAAATTATGAGCTTCAACTTTCCGCTGAGCTCGCTCGATCTGGCGTGATAAGATTTTACTTTCTATAGCCTCACCCTCGCGCATTCCGGCACGAGATAATAAATTCTTAGTGCGTTCAGGATCACCAAAAATTCGCATCAACGAATCTTCCATTGATAAATAAAATCTCGATGAGCCAGTATCACCCTGGCGTCCTGATCGACCTCTTAGTTGATTATCAATACGTCTCGATTCATGACGCTCTGTACCAATAATATGCAAACCACCAGCTTCTAAAACCTTCTCATGACACTTTTGCCATTCTGCTTTTTTTGATGAAGCGTCAAAACTTCCGCCCAATACAATATCAGTACCTCGCCCAGCCATGTTAGTAGCAATTGTTATTGCACCAGGCTTGCCAGCGTTTTGCACTATATGTGCTTCAAGTTCATGTTGTTTTGCATTTAAAACGTTATGTTTTATATGTCTCTTTTTTAAAAGAGATGACAATAATTCAGAAGCTTCAATTGAAGTAGTTCCAACTAAGACAGGCTGGTTACGTTCAGAGCAATCAACAATATCTTCAATGATTGCCTGAAATTTATCTTTTTCAGTCAGATAAACAAGATCAGATTGATCATTACGAATCATATCCTTGTGTGTTGGTATTACTACAACCTCTAGCCCATATATTTGTTGAAACTCAAAAGCTTCTGTATCTGCGGTTCCCGTCATACCTGAAAGATTATTATATAAACGAAAATAATTTTGAAATGTAATTGATGCAATTGTCTGATTTTCCTGCTTAATTGAAACACCTTCTTTTGCTTCAACAGCCTGATGAAGGCCATCGCCCCAGCGGCGACCAGGCATAGTCCTTCCTGTAAACTCATCAACAATTATTATCTCACCATCTTTTACAATGTAGTCAACGTCCATCTGATACATAGCATGAGCTCTTAGAGCAGAGTTTAGATGGTGTAATAATTTAATATTTGCTGCATCATATAAACTTTCATTTTCAAGAAGTAAGCCAGTCTGGCTCATCATTGTTTCAACTTTTGCATGCCCCTCTTCTGTTATGTAAGTTTGCTTCGCTTTTTCATCAACAGTGTAATCCCCACGTTCTACAATTTTGCAATTTGCTAATTTGTCATTCACTGAAATCATTACTAAATCAGCATTTCTTTGCTCTGCGATTTCTACCGCTTCCTCTAATATTAATTCCTCAAAATCTTCGCTATCAATTAAAACCTTATTTGCAGGGATATCAAAATTACTATGGCCTTCAATCTCTTCTTGCTTCTTAAGCTTTGGAATCATTTTGTTAATCTTTGAATACAAATCAGTATTTGATTCTGTGGGACCAGAAATAATTAGTGGGGTCCTAGCTTCATCAATGAGTATTGAATCAACTTCATCCACAATTGCAAAATTTAAACCTCGTTGCGATTTTTCGTCAATTGAAAAAGCTAAATTATCTCTTAGATAATCAAACCCAAGTTCATTATTGGTTGCATATGTAATATCACTTTCATATGCCTGACGTTTTTCATTAGACGTTTGACCACCTTTCGATACTCCGACAGTTAAACCCAAAAATTCATATATAGGGCGCATCCAATCAGCATCACGTTGAGCAAGATATTCATTTACAGTAACAATATGAACACCATCGCCACTAATCGCATTAAGGTAAGCCGGTAAAGTTGACATTAATGTCTTACCCTCACCTGTTCGCATCTCAGCAATATTACCCGCATGAAGCACCATACCGCCTATTAATTGGACATCGTATGGTCGCATCTTCATTGTTCTAACCGAGGCTTCGCGAACAACAGCAAAAGCTTCAGGCAATAATTGATCTAAAGTTTCGCCTTTTTGATATCGCTTACGAAACTCTAAAGTTTTTGCCTTAATCGCATCATTATTTAAAGCTTTAAAATCTTCTTCAAGCTTATTAATGGAAGCAACTATTTTCTCATATTGACGAATCAGGCGATCATTTCGACTACCAAATATACGTGTCAAAAAATTGGCCACACAAATCTCCTGAGATTGCTATCTTCTAAATAATATTATTCTAAAAGCGTAAAGTTAAATATCCAAGCTGAGTTATATTATATATGAGAAAAATTAAGTTGTAGGGTGCAAGCAAAAAATAGAATTGCTATTGATAAATCTAATTTTTAATCGATTCAAAAAAATTATTTACTAATAAATTTTAAAGGATTAACTTGGTTTCCATTATGTAATACCTCAAAATGCAAATTTGGGCCTGTAGCACGCCCAGTTTTTCCCATCAAAGCAATAACTTGACCTTTTTTAACCTCTTCTCCTATAGAAACAAAATTTTTTAGATTGTGCGCATATCGAGTTAAGTATCCATTACCATGATTTAACTCAACCATAATGCCATATCCATATCTATCTGCAGACCAGGTAACAACTCCATCAGCTACAGCCACAATTTCGGTGCCGCTTTTTCCCGCAAAATCGACTCCGGTATGATTTGCAATTTTTCCAGTAAATGGATCTGTTCTCTTACCAAAATAAGATGAAATCCATCCAGATTTAACAGGTCTGCCCTGAGGAAAAACACGATTACTTAAGATTTGATTCATTAAATAGCCTTCAAGAACATCTAGTTGGATTTCTCGCCTGCTTAACTGTTCATTTAAAAAATTAATCTTTTTAATTATTTCAAAATCCACATCACTTATTCCAGAAGTTATCAATTCCTCTGGCCCACCAACAGCTGGATCTAAATCAAAATTAAATTCACTATCATCAATATTAGCCATTTTAATTAAGCGGCGACCTAGAGCGTCTAACCTAATGATACGAGCATTAATTTGTGCGATATAAATAGACAAAGCATCTAATGTGTCTTCATTTTCTTGACGGACTAAATCAATTTTATTTCTTTGAGTTTCAATATTTGTTGATAAGCTTTGAAAAAAATCAAATAAACTATTTGAAGTATTCTTTGAAGAATACCAGCTTCCAATAAATAAACTTAAGCTACCTATAATTAAAAAAACAAAAACTAAAAAAAGAGATACAGATAACCAATTTAGCTTCATTTTACGAGGTGATTTAAACCCTTTGCCAAAAATAACTACATGCATTTAGCGCGCCTCTTATGCCAATCTATTTAGTATCAGAGCATTTCATTAAAAAAATTAACAAATTTAAATAAGTTTACTATAAATCTGCTGATTATATTTATAAAAATATGATTCTTTACTGCAAAGGGTTTAACTTTTATAAAAAAATATTTCATAAAAAGCTGGCAGTCTTTTATGAAAGAAAAATCTATGCATAATGGATTATTTAGAAAAATAGAAAAACTAGGATATATTTACTCTCTTAGATAAGAAAATAATTTATTGCAAAATTTTTATGTCAATTAATAAACTTAAAAACATTCTAAATTCCGGTGACCAACAGGAACTAGGAAGCCTAATTAAACATACTCAACGTATGACAGAACTTACTGATCATCTCTGCCGTACTTTACCTAAAACTGATAGGCATGCAATTGTTGCGGCTAATGTAAGGGATAATGGTGAATTAGTTGTGATTTGCACCTCATCAGCATGGGCATCACGCTTACGCTATAAAACTAAAATATTAATCGAAGCTGCTAATGAAGCTGGAATAAAAGCAAATTCTTGTAGAATACGTATCAGTGGTAGTGGAGTTAATTATTAAGCAAATGACTGTGTGGCATAAGAAATAGGTACATTGTTAATGTCATCAAAGGTTACTACCTCCCATGCACTTTCATCTTTGAGTATGGCTCTTAATAGCTTATTATTTAGATCGTGCCCAGATTTGAAAGCACTTAGCTCGCCTACAAGGCTGTGACCCAAGAGATAAGCATCGCCAATGACATCGAGAATCTTATGGATTACAAATTCATTTGCATATCGAAGTCCATTCTCATTAAGAATACGATAATCATCAAGCACAATAGCATTATCCATGCTACCTCCTAAAGTAAGGTTTCTTTCACGAAGAGCTTCTACATTTCGAAGAAAACAAAAAGTTCTAGCTCGACTAACTTCTTTTAAAAAAGATGTTGAAGAGAAATCGATGGTTGCTTTTGGACTTAATTTTTTAAAAACAGGATGATCAAAATAAACTTCAAAGTTAACCTTAAATCCATTAAAAGGTGATAATTCAGCCCATTTATCACCATCTTCAACACGGATTTTTTTCTTAATCTTAATCATTTTTTTTGCAGCATCTTGCTCTTCAATTCCAGCGGACTGAAGAAGAAAAACAAAAGGACCAGCACTGCCATCCATAATTGGTACTTCGGGTGCAGATAAATCAACATGCAAATTATCAATGCCTAGGCCGGCAAGAGCAGACATTAAATGCTCTACTGTAGCAACTTTTATATCATCTTTAATGAGTGTTGTTCCAAGCATAGTTTCGCCAACAAGCTTCGGATCTGCTTGAATAGAAACCGGAGCCTCTAAATCAACTCTATGGAAATTAATGCCTGAGTTTATTGCAGCTGGTCGCAAAGTCATATAGACCTTTTCGCCAGTATGTAATCCAACACCAGTAGCTCTAATCGCGGTTTTTATAGTTCTTTGTTTTAGCATTTAGAGAAGACTAACATAATTGTACTCAATTTCCAAAAAAGCCTCATGAATTCAAACTGTTATATAGGTAGTATTACTGGAGTTAGAAGATAGCGGGCTTAGGTAAACCTGGCTCAAAAAGCGGAGTCTTTATTCTAGATAATGAAAGCCCAAAACCATGTAATACTACTTTTATTAAAATTGACCCTGGAACCATGATCTCATACGTTCCCAGATTTCACCCAAATTGCCCCCTATCGCGATATTACGTTGATGTTGACGTGATATGTTTTCAAAACCATATTGTAATAATCCAACACCTGTTGCATGAATTGGATTACGTATGACGTCTACTAACCCTTCAACATGCTGTGGTGAGCCAAGCCTAACTGGCATATGGAACACTTCTTCTGCAAGCTCGACGGCTCCTTCCATCTTTGCGCTACCGCCAGTAATAACTAACCCAGCAGCAATCAATTCTTCGAATCCACTTCTTCGTAACTCATCCCTCACCAATCCAAAAAGTTCTTCGTATCGAGGTTCTACAATTTCAGCGAGTGTTTGGCGAGCTAGCCTTCTAGGTGGGCGATCACCAACACTAGGTACTTCAATTGTCTCGTCAGGGTTGGCAAGCTGGGATAA
>CERI01012905.1_pt1 | contig 20300 bp, 32 predicted proteins | sample 350261 | NCBI WGS metagenome assembly CERI01 (sample SAMEA2620979, study PRJEB7988) | marine metagenome | isolation source: saline water (ENVO:00002010), including
TGCTACAACTGTTAATGATGGCACCACAGGCTTGGCTGCTACTAATACAGCTGCAGCAACTGCCGCTGCGGACATAGTTAAGCTCAATACTGTAACTACAAATTCTGGATCTGCACTATCTGAAGCCGTAGCTACGATGCAAGCAACGTTTCCCGCTTTTACTGATTGGTCTACTACGACCGATTATGTAGCCGGTAATCAAGTTAGACGGCCTTTTAAATATACAGGCACTACCGGCAACACGACTCGCGCTACAGAAGACTCTATATACGAAGCGCAATCCACTATCACTAGTGATAACTTAAAACCAGAGGAGTACAGCGAACCTTTTGTTGCAGAAGCAAGCGCCATTTGGAAATACATTGGTAAAGCCGACGCGATTAGTCAATTACTTAGTACTAGGGCTGAAATTAACTCTATTAACGACGTATCGGCGGACTCTAGTTCATCTGCGGCGAAAGCTTTGGCTACGCTACAAGCGTCGTCTACAGGCGCGGCGGGTGTACTAGATGATACCGCAACCGTGTGGGACGTCGATTTTGATTTAAGCGGTGGCACCAGTTACGCTAAAGACGAAGTTATAAAAATAGGGGCTAAGTATAATAACGTAGCCATACCTAACGATATTTTGCTCGATACCGGCGCAGCAGTGTCAGGCATAACTGTGCAGTATCAAAATACTGAGCAAGCACTTAAAGTCGAAGCGGGAGCTAGCAAGTACCCGTCGGCAGCGTTCCCGTTGTTTAATAAAGGTAACGCAGTTAAATTTAAAATTTCGTTTGAAGCTAAATTAATAGCCTCATCCACAAGCCTTGCTAATTTTTATCCTGTTGTAGTAGGTATAAATTACGACCCCGGCAACAAGGGTTTTATCGCGCTAGGTAACAATTCTTATTTTGGTGGGATACCGCTAAACCCCGGTAGTTTTGTAGCGTTTAATTCTAATCCTTACGGCTCATATTTATCGCCAGATGGCACAGGAGCTTGGGAAGCGACCACTCCTACAGGTACTACAATAGTCGCTCAAGCTAATGAACCCGTGTTAAACTCGGGCACTGTAACGTTGAGTAGTCAGCATTATACATCCGTCACGGGGACTTTTACGCCTGATTCTAGTCAACTATACTTAGCGTTAAACCTGTCCTATTATAATGCCTCGGCGACAGGTTTCTATGTCCGTAAAGTATATATAACAGAACTGCTTGCGGGTGACGCGGTCGGCAGAACTTGGACTTACGAGGGTGGCGTTTATAAATCAAAAAGCGCTCAGAGTGCTAGCGCTAGACGCTCGATTACAAATACTGACTACTTTGATTATATTAACCAGCCGTTGTCTGTAACTACTGCCGCTATACAATCCCTAGATGATGTATCATCTACCAGTACGTCGGCATTAGCACGTAAGGTTACCACAGTACAAAGTACAACTGATGGGCTTACTACTTCTGTACAAACAAACACTGCAGCTACTAACGGCGTTAAGGGTCAGTATACAGTTAAAATTGACTCTAATGGCGCTGTATCAGGTTTTGGGTTGTCAGTAAACTCTGATAACAGTTACTCTCCGACGTTTGATAATAATGAAACTAGCCACAGTAGTTTTATAATAAATGCAGACAGTTTTTCGATTAACCCTCCGAGTAATAACAACACAACATCAGCAGTGGCGCCATTTACTGTTACGACTAGTGCAAGTACTGTTAATGGTCAGACTGTTCCTGCTGGTGTTTATATAGATAATGCATTAATAAAAAATGGTTCTATAACTACAGCTAAGATTGGTGATGCGCAAATAGACACTGCCCAAATAGCAGACGCGGCAATAACCTCGGCTCAAATTAATAACGCAACTATAACTGGCGCTGATATTGCAGCAGCAACTATCACCACCGCGAACATGACGACCGCGACTATCGAGACGTTGTCCGCGGGCACTGTAACCGCGGACACTTTAGGCGCAGGTACTATTGACACAAACAGCATAGCAATAAAATCTGCAGCAACGGGGTCACGAATTGAAATTGCCGGTAACAAAATATTGGTCTACCAAGGTAATACGCTTAGAGTTAAGCTAGGGGACTTAAGCTAGTGGCAGATAAATATGGATTGCAGATATTCGGTGCTGGTGGCACTTTACTATTAGATACAACGGACAGACTTCCAAAGTATATCGCCTCATATACTGGTACAGTCTCAGACTTAAGATCATGGGGTAACCCTAAAGTAGTTACTATTAATGTACCGGGCCACTATATAACTGCCGACGGGTACGCAGTTTTTCTTGCTTATGGGCATAATCGAGAGTGGGGTAAAATGGTAGGGTATAAAATTACTGGGGGCAACATCCGCTTGGAAGTAATTGTATCAAGTCTTCTTTTTACCAGCGCTAGCATTAAATATTTTGTTACGGTTTTTAAATTATGAGTAACTATGGATTTGTAAGCACTAACCAAGACGGGATTGATCAAATAGATGGTGACTTCCCCCATCTAATTAAGGTGGCTACAGGCACTTGTAAAAATGGTGCCACGGTTACTTTGCCCGCTGGTATTGACGCAGAGAAATGCGTAATTTTTGGTAAGCCAAATAGTAACTCACTAAAAAACGGTAGAATAAACTATATGTGGCTAAGGTTCGACCGTAGCCAGCGTAAGTTTAGAATATGGCAAAGGATCCCATATTATGATGTGTCGTGGGTAAGTAAATATGATGCTTGGGATTGGTTTCCATCACAACAATATGAAGATAACTATATGTCTGCGGTCGTTAACCCCGGCCCAGAGACTGGTAATAACCAACCTTATGAAGCGCCTTTTGGAGTACCAAGTTGGCAGAATACTCTCCGTAACCCTATATATGAAGCGCTTATAGGCCAAAACTGGATGATGCGATTTGGCCCCAACGAACGCGTATTTACTCAATACGCACCTTGGGTAAATATGACTTCCGATGGGTATGTTGGTTACAGCGACTATACAGAACAGTCTTACTTTGATAATTTTAAAAGCGATTACGTAGTTTGTGAGCGAGTAACTACTCAACCTGACGTTACTACTGGCTATGGACTAAATGTATACAATAGTAGCGGAGACATGGTGTATTCTTCTCACACAGATAACCTACGTATTGAACAGTTGATTACTTTTAATCAAATGAGCGGGAAAAACTATGGTTATAACGTACCTAGCCAAGCAAACTTAACTGGAGGATCCTGTAGTTGGAAGCCTCTATCTGGTACACTAAACCAAGCAAACGTGTACGGTAAGTATTATGTAGCTTTAAATGCAACGGAGGCTTCTTTTAGCCAGTGTTTTTCTGACAGCCGTATGCAGTGCCACGCTGGCCACTCTGCCTATTTTAAAACCAAAGGGTATAGTAGTTCTAAGGCTGAAATTGGTATGAGGATGACACTTCAACAACTTGGTCCCTCGTATGGAGGATCTACGTGGTCGAGTTCACTTGATTCGGGTCTTATAGCTACAGGCGGAAAAGAAACATACGATGCTTCATTGTATTGGTACGACCTTAATGACATACCTTCCGTTTCAAAAATGACTAATAAACGTAACTTCTTAGTAGGAAACTTTGTATCATGACGACAAAAGTAGCTTTTATAATAAACGAAGGAAATCGGCAAGGCGACGTAGCATTTATCTCTCAACCTGTAGATTCAACTGCATATGTTGAAGGCACTATTTATCATGAGCACACGGCTAGATTTTTACCCGATGATGCAGATATAGATGATTATCTTGATAATAAGTATTGGAAAGATAATGCGTGGCACACTAAGCCAGATAGACCTAGTGAAGCTCATTTTTGGGATAACCAACAGTGGGTAAGTGTTGATCAAAGTAAGTTTATGTGGGATAAAGTAAAAGCAACTCGTAATAATTTACTAGATCAAACTGACCTTACACAAATTGCTGACTACCCAATAACTAGTGAAAAAAAGGCTGAATTTGCTGCTTATAGACAAGCTTTAAGGGATATACCGCAAGCACAATCGACCGTAACCGAAATAGAAAATATTGTTTGGCCTACATACCCAGAATTATAGAGGTGTAAAATGCCCCATAAACGTAATTACAAAAAAGAATATGCAAGGGATCATGCGTCTGACTCGCAAAAGAAGAGACGGGCAGGGCGTAATGCTGCTCGTAAAATTATGGAAAAGAAGGGTAAGGTTAAAAAAGGCGACAAGAAGGACGTACATCACAAAGACCATAATCCTCGTAATAATAAATCCAAGAATATTAAAGCTATATCCCGCAAAAAGAACAGGGGCAAATTACGGTAGTGTTTGCTCCTCGATCCATTTAGCTATAGAAGACACGGAATAATGCCCTGTTATAAAGTCTTCTTTAGTAACTTTAGAATCAAAAGATCTAGTTAATATATAACCGCTAGACTGGTGCCCTATTATCAAAGCGACTTTTAAAGGGTAGTCTAGAGCGTTCTGCAACCACTGTATTTGTAGTTGGCTTATTTTAAAATTCAAGGAAGTGTTGTTTCGGGAGGGAAGTTTAGGTATGTATTTATATTCTACAAAGAGAACACCAGCGGGGCCTGCGTAAAAAGCATCAGGTACCCCACCAGTGTAGGTGTCATGGATTTTCCACTTATAGACTTCTTTTGAAAGCTTATTGTGGACAGACTTTATAAACCCATGTTCGTTCAAGTGTTATGCAAACCGTTCGTATATCTTCTCGGCTAACAAATAGTCTTCTTCTAAGCACCAGCCGTGTGACTTAATATCTAGGTTCAAGAAGGCTTGGCCTGACTTGTTCTCCGTAGAGACACTAGATACTTTCCACAAGCTAGCAAATCGGTCGCCGCCCTTCATACCTATTTGGGTATTCCAAGCTTTAGACACGCGAAGCTTACTAGATGCCATGTTCATAATCACTGGATGAGGCGAAAGCTCGCCAGTCTCAGGGTCTTTTAACAGCAGCACATGGCTGTGCGTCTCGTTAATAGCCCACTCACCCGGGTTGTCTTGCTGATCAACGTACTCTTGAGCTTCAGCTCGTGTAACGTAATCGCCACCAAAACCGCCACCTTTTTCTAAGTCACGCCATACAGCGTACTCAATTTTAAAAGTTAAACTAACAACGTAGATGCTGTCTTTAATAACTTCTTCAGTGACCGTGTTAACAAAATCACCGGGTTCTGCTCCGGGGATATAAGCTTTGTGGTTTTTGTCGACTTCGTTGTTCATCTTTTGTAGTTGTTTGATACGAGGTATCGCTACAGCAGACCCAACGTTTTCATTACCTCTGTCTGCAGTCTTTTGCAAGTATGCAGGCAAATCGGCGCTGTCGCTAACTAGAGTTAATTGTGTATCAGTCATGTAGTTCTCCGTTTCAAGTTTCAAGTTTCAAGTTTCAAGTTTCAAGTTTAGTTGGATCTAAAGTTGATCCTACGTATTTCACGCGGCTGCAAACCGGGGACTTGTTCGCCAAGCTTCAAAGCCTCCTTATATGCAGTCGATGACACACGTCGTTGTAGGAGTCCAAAGTCACCAGTAGCTGTAACGTGGGCGTATAAAGAATCCCAGTCAGTCACCTCCGGCACCATGTCTTCCCGTATGGACACAGAGGCTACGTCAGAACCAGTCTTCGTTACCCCCTGATCATCCAATTTTTTAAGTAGCTCGTAATCTATTTCGTCTTGCGTTTTACGTAGCTCTTTTAATTCAGCATTCAGACCATCCATTTTAGATTTAACATTTGCACGGTCTCGTATTAAGTCTTCTAATGTCTTCCTGTTTTCCATATCGCCCTCACTTGGCATCGTTTAATTGTTTGAGTAGATCAAGTAGATCATCCATTCGTTCTAGCTTACCAGCTAGCTTATCGTACACTTGAGGCTCCCAAGTATCTTTAGCAGCTATGTGTATAATTTCTGTGCGTTGCTTTTGCCCTGCACGGTAGATGCGACGGTTAAATTGTTGGTAGTGTTCAGCGTTGTAAGTAGGGGACGCCCAAATGACGCTAGTCGCTGTAGTCATTGTGAGTCCGTGACCTGCCGATTGCGGGTGGCAAAATACAACCTGTAACTGCCCTGCTTGCATCCGATCAACTATATCTTTACGTTTCCCGGGCGACGCAGTACCGTCAATTGTAGCATGTTTAAGTCCTAGTTTGTCAGCTAATTCAGCCATATGACGCTGCTCGTGCTTCCAGTTAAACGCTACAAGCGAGTGCTTGCGTTGCTGTACGAGTTGCATAACAAGGTCGTAACGTTCAGAGTGGACTGTTTCTACATTACCATCTCCGTCGTATACACTGCCCGTACATAGTTGTAAAAGCTTTTTAACTTTGGCGCCTGCGTGTACAGCGTTTATTGTTGTTGTACCTGTATACAGTATCGAGTCTTCGCTAAAGGTTTTATATTGGGCCATAGTTTTAGGTGGCAGAGTAACGTACATAGTTCGTGTAGTTTGTTCTGGCATGTCAATACAATCAGTAAGGTTGTAACGAACGTTTATGTCACTAAGGGCGGCTGCTACAGTTTCTTCCGCATCGTCTTTATCTACCCACTCATTAGCAAAACCATTGAACCGCGATGTGCATACAGAGTTACGGAACGAATAGAACTTGTGCCCGAGACGTTGGCCATCGTCAACAATTAAAGTAGGGTGCCATATATCTAAAATAGTATTACTGTTTGGTGTACCTGACATTGCAATTCGATATTCAAACAACTGAGCTACTTTGTACGCTGCTTTACTACGTTGCGAGTCTTTATTTTTAAATGCAGTAAACTCGTCAATACAAAGTGTGTCAAATCCTTTGAGCACGGCTGGGTTTTTAACAAGCCATTTTACAGCGTCGTGATTAGTAATAACTATGTTTGTAGGCTCTTTAAATGCTTTAGCTCGATTCTTTGAGTAAGCTACTGAGTAAGTAAGATTAGGCGCAAACTTTTGCAAGTCGTCGCCCCAGCTAGGTTCTAGTATTGAAAGCGGGGCTATGACAAGCATACGGTTAGCGTTACGTTGATTGTAAGCATCTATGACGCTGCGTGTTTTGCCAGTGCCGGGGTCTGAAGTTATTAAGACACGGTTGTTGGCTAAGATAAACTTAGTTGTTTCAGTTTGATGTTCGAAAGGCTGTAGCATAGTAATCACTCATTGATTGAATGGTAGTTTATCGTTAATGTTCTACGAACACAATAGGTTTTTCGGACGACCAACAGAAACCGCAATCCGCGCAGCTAGGAGTTTTACCCTGCTGCTCGGGACACAATACGTGATTCGTGGTTCGCGGTTCGCGCTCAACTAAAGCGATGAAGTCCGTGACGTCTTGCTCTTCGTCCGAATAACGTATACGCCATCTGTCAGGATATAAATTGTTCAGCTTGCCAATAGCTGTACCTATTTCTGATTTAAATGGCCAGTGCGTATAACCGAACGCGTTCATGTTAGGAAACTCCATAAGCATCTTTTGCCAAAACTCTACATATGTTTTGCTGTAGAAATCACCTAGCACATGTAGCCTAACAACAAAACCTAATGGGTGTTTGAGTGACAAGCACTCAAGTTGGGCCCGAAGCATTGCTTGAAAATTAGGATCTGTATGGTCAAATCTGTGGGCAAACGGCATGTTGTTACCATAACAAACATCCCATTGTAGGCAGGAAGTGGGGCATGTGGCTCGTTCTTCTAATGTCAGGGAATACATAGTCATACCCTTCCATTGTTTAACGCTTACTTTGTCCCCTAGCTTTTTGTTTTGTTTGCCGCGTTTTAACATATTTACCGACGCGGGCTTGACTCCTTTCTTGTATCTTGTCCGTGCTTGCGGAAACTTCCTGTTGGATAATGTCATCTAGTATCTCCTGACGTAGTTTAGCTGCTTCTGTCCTAGAAGCTTTAGTCAAAATTTTGACGTCGCGTTTCTTTAGTTTGTAGGTAGACCAATACATAGCTTCCAGAGGATCGGTTACTAACGTGTATTCTATGTCGCCGTAAAACATATTCATGCTGTGTCTGTTTCCCATATTGATGTTGGTTCTAATACTTCTATACGCTGTAGCCAGTCGCGGGGGATAGCTATATGAGCCCCCCCTTCGCGTAATGTATCTTCAACTACGCGCGACCGCATTATTACTACTCTTCTAGCATCAAACGACACCATCCATCCCACTTCCTGACATATTGCTATGTCGTGAGCAAGAATGTTTTCGATTGGCTGCCACCCAGTTTCACCATCCTGAGCGTCCCTCCAAGTAACACGTACCATAGGGTATTCTTTATCCATCAGCGTCCCGGTCTGGTTAAGACCCATTTATGTTTGAAGAAAGGAAATTTTGATGTTTTGTTGATTTTTAGTGACTCGCGGTACATTGTGCGTTTGAGAACAAACAACACGACAGACACAAATAACCCGCCGACTAAGGCTGCCATCATGCCAGCGTATGTGCCAGCTAACGCGTACATAAGTAACAATGTAACTGCAATGTCGATGGGTATGTCATAAGCAATAACTCTGCGTATACCAAATTTAAACAGTAGAAAAAGTAAGCCCGTTGCGGCGATAAGTCCTGCAGTAATCATATGTAACTCCTATAATAGCGGCAATAAGAAGTATGCCGTCAATAAAACTAATAATTCTAAATAATGTAATCATGGTTTGCCCCAGAAAAATGCGCAGTACGCAATACAAAATAACGAAATAATCGCAAAGTATGTTTGAAAGCTAAGGGATATAGCCGTCGTGAGTATTGAGCAAACAAGCGCAATAAATATAATAAATAAAAAATAAATCATAAGTCGGCGTTTAGTCATTAATAATCCTCCAATGGTACTGGTGTGTCTAATTCAAAGTCTTCATACATTTGTACTTCACAACATCTAGATACAAATTGAATACACTTGTCATTAGACACTACGCCCCAAAACTCTGTTACTCCTTCGCCAAAATCTATATGTTGACCTTGGCAAGTTTGGTTACAATGTCCACATACATAGCTCATGGCAAGTACACTACGCACTCTGAGTCACTCATGAATGTGTCCAATACTTGAAAAGCGTCCGTGTGTTTGTGACCATCTTGTTTAAGTAAGTCCATTGCTTGGTTTATTGCGTCGTATACCATATCAGGATTAATACCTGCATCATCTACGTAGCTATTCGGGGGGGCTTTTATCTTGTGCATATTGTTTTCTACTCCTAAGTTCAATTGAAGACATAACGTCTATATAGTTACAACTTTTTGTCAAAATATTAAGACAAAAATATCCTAGTAGATTCCCTTCTACACTTTCTACAGGCTCGAGTACCCTGTTACATACAGGACATGCTTTTACAGTTTGCATTAGCTAACTCCCCATTGGCACTCTGGCTCATCTCCTTTACGGTACGAACACCATCTGCATGCATCTTTGCTAGGTGTCGGATTAAATTCTGTGGCTGTTGTCATAGCTATGCCTCGCTTATGCCAACCGGGTACAAAGATCATAGCTTGATCTCTTGTATAGCCTTTCTTGGTTGTTTCAGCTTGATCTAAATACCAAAACTCTACTTGAACATATTGTAGTTGAGGGTACCTATAAAACGTTCCTATGGCATATAACAAGCCTTGTTGACTGTGGCCCATTTCGTTGCCAAACTTTTTACCTGTTTTATAGTCTATTACTCTAGCTGACTGATCGTCTTCGTTTACAAGCGCGTCTAGTTTTATGCGAGCCCACGTATCTTTTCCAAACCAACCAACAGGTTGCCAATCTAAATCAAAGCCCCACTCGCCTTCGAGTTCTACTTTGGCATCTATGTAAAGCTGACGCAGTTCTTCAAACTCGTCTTTGAATTTATGTAGGGTGTCAGGCATCTCGCCAATGGTACCATTGACGTAGTCTTCGGCTTGCTGATGTATTTCTGTTCCGCGGTCTGCGGCTGGGTTAGATGGTTCGCGTATCTTTTTTACTTTTTGTATGTAACTACGATATGGGCAATCTTCAAATACTTTAAGTGCTGAGTAACTCCAAGCACGTAGATCCCCTAGTTTTTCTGGTTTATCTAATGTCTCTACTTTTACTTTATCTGGGCGTTCCTGCTGAGTTAAAGCTACCATACTAATTACCTTTATTATGGAAATCAGTAGTATAGCTTAACTTTGAACAGTATCCAGTAGTTTTTTGTCTGATTCGTTGAAGTATTTTTGTACGATTTCATAGTGACGTAAGTCATCTATTTGCCAATTTGTAACGATTCCTCGTATAGGATTAACATTACGCCCAGCGTTATGCGGCCTACGTCGCTCTCTTTGCAACCCGCATCTTTCTGATTTTTTCATAAAGTCACGCTGAGATAACCTGTCGTCAGTGAGTACTATGTATACAATTCTAAGATGCTCTAATTGTATTATAGAATAAGGGTAATTTTTTTCTGCAATCCAAGTTTTAACAAACCGTTGTGCGGTGGTTATTTCTTGGCCTTGCATTACGTTTGTAAGTTCCATATCTAAAATATCTACAAAGAATTCTAAATTCCCTTTGCGCACTGCTGCAAAAAATTCTTCCATAACAGACATAGTTACTTGCTGCATTTGCGCCTTAGCATTGTTAGCTATAGGTGTACGCACAAGACGCGTGTTGACTTGGTACGTTGCTAACGCTCCCGCAAACTTAGGCAACTCTTTGTGTAAATTGTCTATGTTTTCAATGACTTCTGGATATACTTCTTCTAGCTTACGTTCTTGTCTAGCAGCTATGTTGTATCTGCGGTCGCCTTCTTCTATTTTTACTGCATCCATACGGTTAGTTAAAAATATAAAATTAGTAAAATTAGGCATTTCAACTTGGTTACTACGCATAGCACGTATAGTCATAGTGTTTTCAGTAATAGCATTTTTTAATTTGTCTGCTATTTTCATAGTGCCTGCAGAAGCAGATGCCATATGAAACTCATCTACAACTAAAAATATGGCTTGGCGCATATACAAATTGAACTGTTCTTCAATATTTTGTAACGCGCGCATAGGTACGTGTTCTTCGCCAAACAAAGGTCTTAGCACTTTAGTATAAAAGATCCCTTTGCCTGTCCCCGGTACGCCTTGTAGTACCCAAGCGGTCATAGCTTTTTTGCGGGTTTGGAATACATAAGCTAACCAGTTCACAAAATGCTCTACTTCTAAGTCTTGTCCACCTAGTATATGCCGCATTAATTTGTAAGTTAAAGGGCACATATCGTGTAAATCTTGTATGTCTCCCATGGAAAGCGGTTTTTCTGGAACTTTAGGTTCTAGCATGTACTCTGTTTTACGATACATGTTTACGTAATAAGGTACGTTTGTTAGGTTCACGGCAGTATCTGTGGCTGTAGGATCGAAAACAACTCTAGCATCAGGTATAAAGTCTGGTTTTGCCCGTCCGTGAGACCTCATGAATCCTTCTGTACTAGAAGCACTGCAAGGTAACAAAGGATACTCAGCCGTAAATTGATTTAAGTTAGGGTCAAATAGCCCGTTGTAATGGGTATCTGTATAGTAATCACGTAACACAATAGGTTGATTAGCGCGGCCTTGCTTGTCTAGCTCATCTTTGTAATGCTCGAATAGAGTTGCATAAAAGTCAGGGTCAACTTTTTCAATTGACCATATAGGCTCACCCTTAAAGTTGTACATATATGTAGGGTCTTCAAGCTGAAAGTAGTAAGCGTTGCTGTCGCCGCCGTTTACATTGCATCTTATGTACGGAGGATTTGTGTCATCCGCTATAGATATAGACATTCTGTCCGGATTTTGTAATATTTCTTCTGTTCTGTTTGATACAGTAGCTAAAGTAATTTTTTCTTTCTTAGCATTAAATCCTTTAGCCTTTCTTAATTCATTCTTTTTAGCATTAACTAATTGATTTACTGACTCGGGACTTATATCGCTCATCAAGTTAGCTAAGTCTATAGATGGTGTAGCGCCATTGACCCGCACAATCCGTTCTTGGGGGGTAAGAAACGGATCGGCGGATGGATCTTCAAAGGTAGGAGGCGCAATGAAGATAAGTTTAGAGTTATCTGCTACCGATATATCTACAGGATATTTTAGGGAATGGCCGTTAGCAGATAGCTCAATCTGGTCTTTAAACAAATCAGATTCAAAGTTAGCTGACTGTAGCCAAAGTTTAATTGCTTTAGCGGGGACAGCGTAAGTTAACAATATAAATATATGAAGGGATATTTTTGGGTTCTTAAGCCCTAAGCTAGCGGACGCTTGTGCTATATAGCTAACGTTACTAAAAACAGCTGGCAGTTGGCTTAAGACTTCAGCTGCCATTCTAGATACGTCGTTCTGAGTATATTTTAAAGGTTGGTTGTTAGAGGAAAGAGTTAGACCATCTATGTCTAACACTAATAGATTTGAATAAGCTATGCGGTCTGTTTTACCTGCCCTGCTTTCATTTTGAAGAGTTCTTTTAAGAGGCCCTTTTAAAAGGCAAGCTCCCTTCGAAGAATATTTTTTTAGTATATTCTCAAAAGTAGTTAAACCAGCGTCTGTTATATCAATTTGTTCTATATTGGAGTTTACGTTTTTTACTTGAGGGTAAGGGGTAAAGCCATTTTTTACTGAGTGTTTTTTACTGAGAGCGAGTCCATTAGCCGCCTCTAGAAACGTAAGTTCCATAGCTCCTCCTACAGGGCTGTATTAATTGTGTTTTAAATTGTAGACTTCTTCGCGATCTATGCGGACGCTTTTATCGGCTTCGAAAGTAAGTCGTATTTGATTATTATCTATTCTAGACACTTTCAAGGTGGTGATTATGCCGTCCTTGTCATGTACTACAACTGATTGATCTTTTTTCCGTGTTAAAACTAACCTTGTCATTTACTATACCGTGTGTCGTAGCCGCCTTCTGCGTCTAATGGTAAATTAGGTGCCCATGTAGGTGGTACGCACATGTGGGCGATGAGTTTTTCCATTGTAGCACACGGATCTTCTTCTGGGCCAATCAAAACTATTTCATCGTGGACAGTTAATACTACGTCTACATCTAAGTCTTGGTCATTTTCTATACGAAGCAAAGCATCTGTAACGACAAGTCTTGACAAGGCTTGGACTACGTTCTCCGTAATCTTACCTCCCCATGTATTTTCTACAGTGTTTCTACCGTCGTAAATTAGTTTTCCTTTATAGAAGCGAAGGTTGGGGTATCTTAAAGCAAGGGTGTTAGGAAGGATAATAGACTGGTCGGTAAAGGTTAAGCAGCCCCATTCTTCGTAGGTAGCAGGAAGTACCGTAGAGGCAAGTTTGTGCTCTAACCGTTGCCATAACGTAGGTATATTTACGTACGCAGTTCTGTAAGTAGAAACAATATTATATAATTGCGTTTTGTCTATGCTCATATTAAGGGTGCTTTTAAACTTCTCAGCGCCCATACCATAGCCAAGACCTAATATAGCGGTTTTACCTACGAACCTTTCAGTAGGATGGTCTTGTTTGTTTATAGGCCTGTTGTATATTTTAGAAGCAAAATTACAATATATGTCTTCGCCATCTCTAAATTGTTGCAACAAGTCTTCTTGCCCGGCTAGCCATGCAAGCATTCTAGCTTCTATATTTGATAAGTCGGCTACAAATACTAGCTTGCCTTTAGGGGAGCAGAGTGCCTCTCTTATAGGAGAATTCCGTGGCATATTCTGCATGTTAATTTTTTCTGTACCACCAAATCGGCCTGTATGAGCAGCGTAATATTTTAGTGGTACGCTAATAGTGCCGTCGTCATGTGCAGCGTCAATAAAGCGCTGGGCTCGCGTTTCGTTAATGCGGCTTTTGACCGCGGTTCGCGCTTCCCAAATTTTATTATGTTGCGGATACATTCTCTGTAACTGTAAAAATGCTTTGTCATTTTTACCAAGTGCAGGTATATTTTTACCTGTAGTAGGGCTTATTTTAGTAGGTACAGTTATATCCATAGATTCTAGTAGTTCGGAAAACTGCTTGTTACTGGCTAAAACAGGCCGTAGTATACCGCTTGCTTCTATAGTTTCTTTACTACGTTGTGCTTCAGAGTTTCTGTATTTTTTTAATGCAGGCACATCGACAAATAATTTAGGTTCACAAAACATACGGCACGTTAAATTTATTATATCTAATTCATCTAACGGCATTCTTTTAGTGAGGGTTTTATACATTGCCCACGTTAAATCTACATCTTGTATGCAGTATCCTGCTAGTGATTGTTCTAGTTCTGGGGTCAAATCATAATGGCCCTTTGCGTCTTGCAGCTCCTCCCCTTTGCGCATACGAGCGTCGTTTGGCCACAAACGTATAGCTAAATCTTTTAATCGAGCAGATTGAAAAGGATATAAAGCTCTGCCCATAGCCGCAGTATCTAAGTAATACTTGGGAGTAAAGCCGTAGTGCTGGGTAAGTATATATCCGTCAAAAGGAGTGTTGTGACATAACAGGGTCGCGGTTTCCCAATCGATTTCTTCAAGCGCGGTTTGCGTTTCGTCTCCGTTGTACCATTCGGTAGGTTCATCATCTAGCTTTATGCCTACGCCCCAGACTTTAAAATTGTCATGGTTGACGTAATCCATAGTGGTCATTTTAGTGAGGGATAACTTACTGTCGTAGTAAGTTTCAAAGTCAAGTGTAACTAACATTATTCGTCTCTGCCTTGAGCGTCTAAACGTGCTGTTTCTATTGCTACTTTTATCCCTAGTAATTCGTCATGAATCCAATTAGTAGTCGTGTTTAATTGTTTTAGGTGTGTAGTAGCGTCAGAAAATATTTTTATAATTTCATCTACTTGCTTACGTTCTAATTCTATAGTTATTTTACTCATGATGTAAACCCCAATTGTGTGAATCGCATTCTCGTTGAGCATATATTTCACTTTCTATACGTTCAAAGTCATGCTCTAAAGCAGAATAAAGAGTAGGTCGTTCTTTTTTTAACCACGTAGCCATGTATAAAGCTTTTTCGTGTAAGTTAAAATTAGGGTTATTTTCAAACAATTCACTTGATCTTTGTATGTATTCATTAGTATGCATGTCGTTATCCTGTTGTTACTTTAGCTTCAGTTTCTACCCAAACTTTTGCACCACAACTTAAAGGTTTGTCGGGGCTATAAATTACTGTGCTTTCACCGTGTATTTTAGCTGTATAACATTTAGTGTTACTGTTATAGGTTTTAACAGTTAAAGGCGGTTCAACAACACCGTCTGTTGCTTTGGCGTTACGTTTAATTACATGCTGGTTGACGTGTATTTTTGTTTTCATGATATATCTCCTTGTTAGGCCCGTTTAGCGCGTAAGGTGGGCGAAACCTTTGCAAAGATCGGCAATGCACACGTTGTAACTTGACAGCAATTAAGCAGCTTATCGGCCAATATTTAAACTTCGCTGATGAAGTCCCGCGTCACGCTAAAAGATGCTGACGGACATTCCACGGCTACCGACAAAAATCATAATTTGATCTTTTGTATAGCCTCCTGCCCGTCCCAGCTTACGCAGTCCCAACTACGGATTTACAGTTTCTTCTGGGTCATTTGTTTGTGGGAAGTAATCCCACTTCTCATAATCGGGTGACCAAACCCCGACTAGCCAGTTACTAGCTGGCACGTTCGTTTTAAAGCCACTCGACTGATTGATCCCAATAGCCTTTCATTTTAAGCGCTTTTTCTGTACTGACTTCATAACATTCGCATGAAGAAGCGTTAGTAAATGCTTCGCCCCAATTTTTTTCTACTTCACCATAAAATAAATTTACGGCTTCTTCTTCGCTTTTTGCTTTAACTAAATTTTCAACTGTTTCGATTACTTGGCATGAAATATAATAGTTTTTCATGATTCCTCCATGTCTATTTTACATATTTGACCCCAAGGGGCGTCTTCGTTAGTGGTTGCTACCCATAAAACTGGGAAGGGAGGGTGTTGACCAAAGTCATGAGACTCAAGGTCTGTAAGGTAGACAGCTGCTTCTACATCGGGACAATTTTGAATTACGTAATCAAATGCAGGTGAGAAGCGTGTGCCGCCACCACCTGTTTTGAGTTTTTCTGGTAACTCATCGTCTGGTTCTATTTGTACGTGGTCTTGTACTTCAGCATCACAAGTAATTATATGTACTTTTGATGGGCGTAAGTCTCTGTGTATTGCTGCAAACTCTGACATAAAAATTTCATAGTAATCTTGGCATGACCCACTAGAGTCTACAATAATAGCTAGCTCACCTGCGGCTTCTTCATACAAGCTGGGTAAGTACTCATCTTCTGATATGTATGCACGGTTAGGTTTGCGCCATGAAAAGTCTGTATGTGCAATAGATGTGCAGAAAGGCCAAAGGGCAGAACGCCAATCGACGCGCGGTTTGACAATATCTTTAAGAAACGATTCGAGATGCCCGGGCATTTTGCCTACTGCTTTTGATTGTTCAATAGCTTGAGCAGTTGCAATTTGCCAATCAGCTTCTAATGAAGAACTATTGTCTGGGGCGTCTTGTACTTGGCCCCAACCACAACTAGGTAAAGTTTCACCTTTTTGTTGCCGTTGAGTTAACAAATTGTAAATTTCTTCTGGGGACATAGCGTCGTAATCATTGTTTATTAATGCGTCAGAAGGTAATACAAAGCCTGATTTAATAACTAAGGGGTTGATGCAGTAATCGCAAGCCATGTTCCATAATTTTGGGTCGCGTTCCCCGCGTCGCGTCATGTGATTACCTGTACAATGCAGTACTTCATGTGCAATAACGCCACGCAACTCAAGATTAGGTGTTTTGTCGACAAATTTATCATTGTAGATAATAGTTTTGCCGTCGGTAGCGCAAGTTTTGCATAATTCGTTGTCTTGTTTCAGTTGTAATTTTAGTGCTAAGGTACCAAAGAATGGAGCATCAAGAATCATATTTGCTCTAGCTTTGAGTATTTCGCTTTCTGCTGACATATTAGCCTCCTACTATTTTTGCCGTGAGAATTACTTGATTTGCTGCAGTTGTGTCAATAGTAACTTTGTCGCGCACTTTTTGTGCTCGTTGCGCACGAGTGACTTTTACAGTTAATTTTTGTAATGTAGTGGGGGGTATAAAACTTTCTATACCGGGGAAAATATCTAATGCTTGTCTTACTGTATTTGAATTGTCTAATGTAGTTTCAATTGTACGGTCGAATGAATCTCTACGATTAGTCCATTGCGTACGAGCATTTTTTAGTTCTGAATACATACCCATTAACTTTGGTTGATCGTCTTCTTCAAGGGCATCAAGGTTGAGATCAGTATCTAAATGATACCTAGTCGACGTAGTTAAAATGTTAAACGGCGTATCAAAGTTTATTTCTAGTGAACGTTCTGTGCGTCTTGCTGCGTTAGATGTATATAAATACAACGAAGTAATATCGTCTGATTTTTTAGGTGCCCACAAACCACCAAGACAACAATCTTCGTTAGCCGATTTAAAGTCATCACTTAAATTTAATTCTGTAAATTGGTTGTTTATTTTTTGCATAAACTGTTGATGTTTAGTTTTATACAAAGCTTCTTTAATAGCCGCTTGAAATTCGTTATTAGCTTGTGGCCGTGGGTCAGCGGTAAGAAACGCAGTGCTTGCTTTGCTTGTTATGGTTTGTTTTAAATCTCGAGTTAGTCGTACTGATGCCATGATATATATCTCCTATATAAAGTTTAAGTTAGTAGTGCGTTACAGGTTCTTGGTGCACTACTCCAAGTTATCTACCTTGTATCGAAAGGTTAACCCTGTGTGTAATTGCGATCAGCTAGAGACACCGTGGCTCTAGTAAGGAGGACCTTCATGTTTCGGTCTTGATCTACAAGTTCGTATCCCTTGTGAGCTACATGTAGGATACTTAAGATTCCGGTCCCAGTTACTCGTTTCGTGCACTTCTACTTTCGCTTCGGTAGCCACCGGTACTCACTACTTGATTCTATAAAAAGACATCAGCGTTAGCTTTTGTCCAATCCGTAAATGATTGCTCCTTAATCAAGTCACGGTCTTTAGCTAAGGAATCGCGCATAACGTATATTTGAAATTCTGCTGGCATACGTTTTACGTATTTCATAAGCGCGTTGAAGTTAGTTTTGTCAACCATACTAGTAATAAGACCGCAGATTGCATACAGTAAACTGATGTCGTCTGGTACTTTAGTTGTAGATGGTTTGTTAAGTAAGTCTTCACGCGTAGGTAGATTCCCGTACGTAGATTTAAAGGCTATATATTCGCCAGCTGCTCCGTCACCAACAAGTGACGCAACGCCGTAAAACATATCTTTGATAAACGGAAGCTTCTTGCTAACGTATTCCCACGTACGTGGTGTTGGCGATGCATTTTCGTTAGCGTCTACATTGTGTAGTAACGCAGGTCGAAAACGTAAGAAGCCAACGATACTAGGATCGATGTCATGCGTAACAGCCCATGCTGCCCAATCGTCAATGTTAGGCTCAAGCTCGTAGTGAGCAAAGCGGGTCTTGACCGGGGTTGGCATTTCGTGGACCGCGGCCCGATCCTTGGCTCGGTTACCACATGCAATCTTGATGGTATTTGGTGGAAGCTGATATGTACCTACACGGTTCATTGTAAGTAACTGCAACAATGCATTTTGTGTGGCTTTAGGTGCACAAGGTAACTCATCAATAAGAAGAATTACTGTACCTTGGTAATCTGGATCTGGGTAATCTTCCGGAACACCATAACGGGTTCTGTAAGTACCATCTTTCTGTTCTACAACTTTTAAACCGCCGCGTACGTCAACGGGGTCAAACAAGTTTGCACGTATCTCGAACACTTTGGCGCCAAGTTCATGGGCTATTTGATAAACAATTTCTGATTTACCTAAGCCGGGTCCGCTCCATACCATGGTGTTGATATTTGCTTTAGCGTTACCTAGTACTTCTTCTTTTAACGAGCTGGGTCGAATTGCTCTCATGATTATCCTCCTGATTGGATTATATTAACTAATTAAGTAATGAAGGTTTTTAGGCACATCATTAATAGTAAGTTGTGGTTTTGGCTTTTCTGGTAATACTTGATCTAGTTTTTCTAAAAACTCAATTGTTGGTGTTTTGTTGCCATATACAATTGATTCAAACAGGCTGCGTGATACGCCCATTTTTTTGTATACGTCAATGTGACGAAGTTTTTTAGACTTCATTCGCAACTTTACTTCTGTATAGTTTAATTTAAGTTTTGGTTTGTTCATTGTTTTCTCCTGAAGGTTTAAGGTTTTTGATGGCGTCGCTTACTTCGCATTCTACCCATAAGCCAAAGCGTATAAGTAAGACTGCAAGTTCTCTACTAAATCTGCCTACTTCTCTTATTATTCTACCGAGAATATGAAAAAAGTAAGCTAGACTTGTTAAAAATATTGCTTTAATTGTATTCAATTTAATATTACTCCTGTTTGTTGTCTTGCTTCTTCGGCTATTTCTTCTGCAAGCTCCACTTTTACTTTGGTTTCTAACATGCGCACTGCTATTTGCATAATCAAATAGTCTCTTGTTTCACCCATTTTTTCTACCATTGCTTGCGCGTGTGGTACAGACATTTCTATGTCTTCGTCATCTATAACAAATCGAAATTCGGTACTGTCTAACTCTGTTTTAATTTCATTTGGTATACTCATTGCTAATCTCCTTTGTCAATTAGTTTAAGTTCATCATATTCGTTTAATTTAGCTTCTTCATGGTACCGTTCGTGTTTGATTATTTGTTGTACATCGGCTGGTGTTAGTTGTGTTTCTGCTGCTTCGGTAATGTCTTCCATTGCTTTAGCTATTCGGTCAGTGTTACGTGCTATGGCTTCAAGCCATCTGGCCATTACATGTTCGTACATGGTTATTTCTCCTTATCGTTGTCAATTGTGTCTGCTATGTTGTGCCATATATCAGCTGCGGTTTGCGAATCTCGGTCCGTGTCCGCGGTTTGTTGTGCTTTGATTGCGGCTTCCCGGAATGCATCTGACATAATTTCTTTGAAGAATTCTTTGTCGGTCATCGTCATCTCCTAAGTTTATTTACATAAGCTGTTTGGTTTTTAACGTAATGCCCTACTGCTAGTGCTATGTTTTCTATTTCGTTTATTACAAGTTCTGGATCCCAGCATTCGAATGGTTCCCAGCTGTTTTCGTTTACATATTGAAGTAACTTTTCGTCGTTCCATTTTTGCCAACCTTCGGGTAACGGCTCTGATAAGAGTAATGAGGCTGCGAATTCGAAGTCGTCAGTAAAATTAGTTATTTCTTCGAAATGTTTGAAATGTATACGACCTAGTTGGTCTTTGCTGAGTGGCATAAATTCTCCTTAAAATTATGATAGTGAAGCAGGCACGATCGTCCCCCCCGGCCCT
>CERI01035533.1_pt1 | contig 20254 bp, 19 predicted proteins | sample 350261 | NCBI WGS metagenome assembly CERI01 (sample SAMEA2620979, study PRJEB7988) | marine metagenome | isolation source: saline water (ENVO:00002010), including
GGTCAAAAAAATTATGGTAATGCATATCATGTTGCAAATAGTAATTGGCATTCAATACATAATCCAATTACAGAAGAAATGATTACTACAGGAGATAATATTCCATACCAAATTGGTGATGCTGATATTTATTATAATAAATTTAAAGGTCAAAAAAATCTTACAAGAAGTTTAAGAGACTTTCATAATTTATTTGTTAAAAATTTACTTATAAAATCTGTTTCTATTCCTGGTAATACATTAATTGATTATGCGGTTGGTAAAGCGGGTGACCTTCCAAAATGGATTGGTGCTAAATTAGCATTTGTATTAGGTGTAGATGTAGCTAGAGATAATATAGAAAATAGGTTAGATGGTGCATGTGCTCGTTATTTAAATTATTATAAAAATTTTCAACAGATGCCATCAGCTTTGTTTGTTCAAGGAAATAGTGGAGTAAATATTAGGAATGGAGATGCTCTTATAACAGAAAAAGGTAAGCAAATTATAAAATGTGTATTTGGCGAAGGTGCAAAAGATGTTAAACAATTAGGTATTGGATTATATAAAAATTATGGTATAGCAAAAAGTGGATTTAATGTTAGTTCTATTCAATTTGCAATACATTATATGTTTGAAAATGTATTATCATTAAATAATTTTATTAAAAATGTAGCACAATGTACACAATTAAATGGTTATTTTATTGGAACAAGTTATGATGGGAATACTGTATTTAAAGAATTAAAAAGTAAAAAAATTGGTGAAAGTATAACTATTTTTGAAGATGAAACTAAAATTTGGGAAATAACAAAACAATATAATAATTTACAATTTGAAAATAATAGTAATTCACTTGGTTTAGCAATAGATGTTTTTCAAGCATCTATTAATAAAACATTTAGAGAATATTTAGTAAATTATGATTATTTACAAAGAATTTTAGAAAATTATGGTTTTGTTCCTATTTCTCCAGAAGAAGCTAAAAGTTTTAATTTGCCATCATCAATTGGTTTATTTAGTCAATTATATTATCAAATGAATAATGATATTAAAAGAGATAAAAGACTTAAATCAGCATTTGGTCAAGCACCAAATATGTCTGATAAAGAAAGACAAATTTCATTTTTAAATAAATATTTTATATTTAAAAAAGTTAGACAAGTAGATATAGAGAGTGTTTATACAGAATTAATCAATCAATCCCCGGCAGATGATGTAGTAGATATAAAAGAAACTATAGCTGCACAAGAAGCTCTTGAAAAAGAAGAAATAAAATTGCAAACTATTGACACATTAAAAACTAAACAAAAAAGTAAATTAAAAACAGAGATAGATCTAGCAAGTTCTACTCAAGAAATAGAATCTCCAAAAAAGACAACAATAAAAAGTGTAAAATCTGTAAAATCTACAAAACCTAAATTAAGTATTAAAGAAAAATCTAAGGTTTTGACTGTAAATCCTGATAAATTAGAATCTATAAAAGATGAAGTTAGTATTGATGAATCAAAAAAAGATATTACAGAAGAAATAAAAGTATCAGATAAAGATTCAAAAACAAAAATAAAATTAAAGACAAAATTATCTATGAAGACAACTTAAAAATAAGATGAATAAATAAAATATATATAATTAAAATTAATTAAATATACGTTTAATTATATAATATAGAAATGACATTTTTTTTATTACCAAAATTATCGAATACAATTACAGAGGATATGATAAATATATTATTAGAAAAAGAAGAAAAACTAGATAATGAAGGAATAAGTAAATCTTTAAAATTTTATTTAAATTCTATGAAAAAAAAAATAGATGATATAAATTCTGAATGGGATGTTTATAAAAAATATACTAATCCATTTGAATATATACATTCAATTATTTCAAATCAACAAAAAATAAGTATATCTAAATTAAAACCTTTATCTAGATCATTTTATAAAATGATAGAAATGTATTCTATATTCAATTTATCTGATGAATTTCCACATAATATTAAATCTTTTCATCTTGCAGAAGGACCAGGTGGATTTATTGAAGCATTTATATTTTTAAGAAAAAATCTATTAGATCAATATTATGGTATGACTTTAATTAGTGAAGATCAAAATATACCTTCTTGGAAAAAAAGTAAGTTATTTTTACAAAAACATAATAATGTTGAAATTGAATATGGAATAGATAAAACAGGTAATTTACTATCCAAAGAAAATTTACTTTATTGTTTAGAAAAATATAATAATTCTATGGATATTATTACTGGAGATGGTGGGTTTGATTTTTCAATTGATTTTAATAAACAAGAACAGTGCTCTATTTCTCTTATATTTGCACAAATTGCTTTTGCAATTGCTATGCAAAAAATAAATGGATGTTTTATTTTAAAAATGTTTGATTTATTTACAGAAGCTAGTTTAGATTTGTTATATTTTTTATGTTCATGTTATGAAAAAGTTTATATAGTTAAACCTAATACTAGCCGTTTTGCAAATTCAGAAAAATATATAGTTTGTAAAAATTTTAAATTAATTAATTCAAAAAATATTGTATTAAAATTATCTACTTTTTATGACGATATTAATTCTGGAAAAAATATAAAAAAAATTTTAAATATTGAAATTCCATATTTATTTAAAAATAGATTAGAAGAACTAAACGCAATTTTTGGTCAACAACAGATTGAAAATATTAATTCTACATTTAATTTAATCGAAAATAATAATTATGAAAAAATAGAATTATACAAAAGAAATAATATTAATAAATCAGTTACTTGGTGTCAAAAATATAATATTCCTTGTAATAAGCATCTTTTATTAATAAATACAGATATTAATGACAATAATTTTTTAGAGTTATAAATCTAATTGTGATTTACTAAAAGATAATAAATTATTAAATTGTTTTTTTGTTAAATTTATAAATCCATTACTTTTAATATCATCATAACTATTATTTAATATACTCATCATACATTTTTCTTTAATTATTTTTGGAATATCTTCTAATTTACCACTTCCTAAGTAATCCATACCATCATGAAAAAATACACTCAAACAATTATGATCTTCTTTTATATTACCACAACTGTAATTTGTAGGTAAAGTATTTTTTAATTCTTCATATGTTGATTTTTTAAATATAAATAAATCAATATTATCATTTTCCGAATAAAAAATATATGCTCCTTTATCCATAATAAAATATAATAATATTACTTTAAATTTTATTATATTTTATATTTTTGGGTGTAAAAAACGCGGTTTTTTAAAATAAGAGCATTATGGTCTGTTTTATTTTTAAAAGATAAAATATAAAAAAAAAATTTTTTTCAATTTTCAAATCCAATTTTCAAAATTGGACATACTTTTCTTGTCCAATTTTGAAAAATCAATTATAAAATTTCTTAAAAAAAGTCAAAATTTCATTTTAGAGCTTAATGGTCTATTTTACAAAATTCATATTTTCAAAGTGTTACTGAAAAAATATTTTATATTTTCTAAAAATTATTTAGGAGTTTTTTTATGTAGTCTAAATATACTACAAATGGCAACAAAAATTACGCAAAAAAACTCCCATTTTTTTGTATGTGAAATGTGCGACTTTAAATGCTGTAAAAATAATGATTATAAAAGACATCTCCAGACCAAAAAACATAAAAATAATGAAATACTACAAAATACTACAAAAATTACGCCAAAAAATGCAAAAAAATATATTTGTGAATGTGGGAAAGAATACTTGCACCATTCAAGTCTTTATAAACATAAAAAAACTTGTAAAAACTGTGAAATTATTAAAATAGAAAATAATAAAGAAGAAGAAGAAATTGATTATAAAAAAATGTTAAAAACAGCCATGGAAGAGAACGTTAAATTAATTGAACATATTGGAAAATTAATACCAAAAGTAGGTAATGGAAATACAAATATAAATAATAATCAAAAAATTAATATAAATATATTTTTAAATGAAGAGTGTAAAGATGCTTTATCAATAGATGAATTTATAGATAAAATTAAAGTAAGTATGGATAATTTATTATTAACAAAAGATAAAGGAATAAATGAAGGAGTAGCAGATATATTTATAGAAAATATGAATAAATTATCTATAAAAGAAAGACCGATGCATTGTACAGATCCAAAAAGAGAGATTTTATATATTAAAAATGATGGTTGGGAAAAAGATATAAATAATGATGGATTAAAAGAGGCTTTAAAGAAAATAAGCTATAAACAAAGTAAAAGTCTAGATAAATGGACAGAAGCTCATCCGGATTATTTAAATAATGAAAAAGAAAGTCAAGAATATATTCAATTAATTAATTCGGCAACAGATGATTTAGATCTTAAAGAAAATAAAACTATAAAAAAAATATGTAATAATATTTATTTAAATAAATAAATAAAATATATAAAAATAATAAATTATATATTTTATATGCCTTTTATATTACCGACTTTAATGTTATTAGAACGAGCACCTATGCTACAAAATAATTTAATAAAAAGAATACAATTTTTAAAAAATATTTTTTATTTTAGAGTTTCTTCTTATCTATCTTTTATTTTAATTAATCAAGTGGGTTTTATATTATAAGTAAAATGGAAAATTTAGATTTAAATCTCTATAAATAATTTTAATTTATTTATATATAAAAAAATTGAAATATTTTTAAAATTAAAATGTAAAATATAATTGCATTAATATGCAGTATAAAGAAGAGCTAACTCCACGTGAACGAAAACAAATTATGAATAAACAGAGAGAAATAATTAAAAGTTATAGAACAACTAACTATAATTTATTAAAAATGAATGACCCTATTAAATATGAAAAGAATGCAAATAGTAGAAAAGGCGGTGTTTCTAGGTGGAGGATTTAATTAAATATTAAATTCATGAATATAAATATATATTTTTTATTGTAATTATATGATGTATCCTTTTCAAATTGATGGTCTTCCTGACTTTGAAGATATTTTAAAAGAAGATAAAGAAGAGAAAGATATAGATAATTCTTTTAAAAATATAAAAATATCAAATGAAGGAAAAAAGAGATTATTAGAAATAGAAAATTTGTATATAAATAGTAAAAAAAAAAAGAAAGAAGAATTTATTTATAAAGATAATTTAGAAATAAATGAAAATTTAAAAAAAAAGTTAAAAATATTTTAATTTATTCAGAATTTTTAACAATTGACATCAAACAATTACCACTTTCTACTATATTATCATAACCAGATTGAATTTCTAGAATAATAACATTTAATTTTTCAACTTCTTTTTCACATTCAGTAATAGATATTTCAGTATTATTTAATAATTCTTGTTGTTCAAAAAGAATAGATTTAATTTCAAGACTATTTTCTTTTTTTTCATTAATAGAAGTTAGTAATAATTCTCTTTTTTTACTAAATCCTTCTAATTTTTGACTAATAATTTCTAATATATTATCTTTTTTTTCATTTATTTGTCTAGGGCGGGGTATAAATTCTTCAGGAAAAGTCATTTATATTTATGAAATAATATATTTAACTCAATTTTAACGTGAAAATTAATCTTTTAAAAAATATATTTTTAATATATTTAAAAAATATCATAAATAAAATGTTGTTTATTATTTCATATATATAAATATCTCTATCTTTGAATTTAATACATTTAAAATTACAAAAATCATTCCATGTTTTTTCACCTCTTAATGGTATTGTTAGTGTTAAAAATTCACATATTAAGTTTGTTAAAAATGTAGATTTTAAATTTCTATTAAGGCTAGAATTTTCTTTTGTCCAAAAGAAATTTTCCTTAGATCTATATTTTTTAAATTTATAATTTGCTGAAGTATGAATATCAATATGCCAAGATACATTTTCTTTGCTCATTTTAATAGCACCTTTTTTACTTATTAAATAAGCTGCTGTGCTACCTGATAAATAATGAGTAAAGTACGTATTATAAGTTGGAAATGGAGCATCACTATGTAATTGTATAATATCCCAATCTTTATCTAAAATACTAATTTCATTAATAGTTTCTTTAAGTTTTTTAGTAAATTCTTTTTTATTAAATTTAGGAAAGGCATCATCTTCCATAATTAAAGTAATTTCTTCATTTAAGTTCGCAATTTGTTTTGATAGTAGAATGTGAGATAAACCACATCCTAATATAGAATTTGGGCAAAATTTGAATGCTAAATTATTAATACATTCTTTATATTCTAAATGTTCATTTTCAATAGCATTAATTCCTTTAAATCGTGATATTTTTAAACCAATATCTTCTAAATAAGGTTTTTGTTCAATATAATTATTATAATATTTATCTAAATTAATTACAATAGTTTTCATATTTATCTAATTTAAAGCAGAATATTTAAATTCGATTAATAACTAATTATAAAGTTAAGAATTTTCTTGTGCAAAGAAATTATATACTGAATTTACAAAATCTTTAGATTCTCCAAAATCGCTACTAAAAGTATGCCCAGCATCTTGTAAATTCTTTTTAAGAGCATTTAATACATTTTTATTAGCATGTTTTGAAGCATCATGTTTTTTCTTCTTATCTTTTTTAACAGATGTAGCAGGAAGAGTTTTATATAAATAAGACATTATGAATGCAAATGGTATACTTAAAAGAAAAAATATAATTGATTTTATAATCATAGAAGTACTATTATCATTATAATAGTAATAACCAGTACAAAATAATATAAGTGTTAAAATAGAAGTAATTATACTACATTCTATGAACATTTAATATTAAATAATATAAAAAAATTGAGATAAATATATATTATTTAATATTCATATTAAATGAAAAAAGTAGCATTAGTAACAGGATCAACACGAGGAATTGGATATAACATAATTAAAAAGTTAGCAAAAAATAATTATAATGTAGTAATAACAGGTAAAACAATTAATGATAAAAAGAGAGGAGATATTTATACGACTCAAAAATCAATTGAAAAGTATAATATAGATTCTTTGGCAGTTTCTTTAGATATTAGATCATTATCATCAATTCAAGATTGTGTAGAAATTGTAGATAAGAAATTTGGTAGATTAGATGTATTAATAAATAATGCAAGTGCATTATGGTGGAGTGATATTTTATCAACCACAGATAAAAGATATGATTTAATTAATAATATTAATACGAAAGGTACGTTTAATATGTCGAGAGAATGTTTACCTTTAATGTTAAGAAATAATTTTGGACATATTATAAATCATTCTCCACCTTTAATTAATATTAATAATCCACAAATATATAAAAATATGACAGCATATATGATAAGTAAATTTGGTATGTCTATGGTAGCATTAGGTATTTCATCAGAATTTAAAAATAAAGGAATAGTAGCAAATACAATTTGGCCGAAGACAGCAATAGAATCGGATGCAGTTATAAAAAATAATATTGGTGAAAGAAAGAATTGGAGAAAACCAGATATAATTTCAGATGCAATTATTTATATGTTAAAAGAAGATTCATATAAATTTACAGGTAATCAATTAATAGATGAAGATTATTTAAAAAGTAAAGGAATAAAAAATTTTAGTAAATATAATTGTATTCCAGAATCTAATCCAGTAGATCTTTATTCTCTTTTATCTCGTTAAATAAAATTTTGTATCTATAAATTTACTCTATTTTTATTAACATTAATTTAATGTTAATAAAAAGTATTAATATATATTATATGAAATTTAATATAAAAGATTTAAATTTAGGGTATGCATTTGGTTGGGCTTTAATATGGATGATTGTACTATTATTTATTGCAAGACGTTCTTTATTTAGTACAATAACAAGTGGTATAGCATTTTTTATTTGGTATGTAATATTTGATATAATATTAAAACTAATATGTGAAGATGGAGGAAAATGTTTTTTTAAAAAGGAGTAGATTTACATTTCTAGGCTAATTGTATTATTTTTATCACTTTTTTGTTTTCTTTTACCTCTAGACGATGGGTTTTGACTATTCATTTCTTTAAGATCTTTAATACTAATTGTGCTGTCATCTTTTTCTTGAATATTTACATTTTTAGTTTTTAGTCCAGAGAGAATTGAGGTTAAATCTTGAGGTCCTTTCATTTCAGGTCGTTTTGTTTGGCTGGCAGCTCTTTCTCTGGTAACATCACCAAATTGGTTTTCAATAGACATACCTTCATTTCTCATAAAATTCATACTAGGTTTATTATTGGGCATTATAGGTTTTTGAGATTTATTAATTTGAGTTTCAATAGGAGGAGGAGGTGCACCAGTATTTGGAGGGGTTTCATCATCTCTTCCCATAAAATTGCTCATAAAACCGCCAAAACCAGGGCTATTATCACTCATACTATTTGCAGCAGCTTGAGTAAATTGTTTCATTAATTCAGGATTTTGTTTCATAATATCATCCATACCAGGCATAGAAGATTTGAACATAGTATTTGTCATATGAATCATTAAAGCAGAACCGCCAAGTTGAAAGAGAAGTTTAATTTCAGGAGCCATTTGTGCTTTTGAATGATATTTATCATGTAATTCAGCAAATATTTCGTCATAATCATCAATATTTTCATGAACTTGTTCACTCCATCCATCTAATTTAATATCAAAAGGATCAAATTTATTATTAAGAAATTCGATGCCGGTTAAGCATGCCATTAACATTCTTCCTTGGAATTTTATACTGTTACTTTTTTCTTTTTCAGACATAATCATTTCATATTCACCCTGCATTTCATCTAAAGATGAGTCCATCGAATATTTTTTAGTAAGATTAATCCCTTTTTTTTCGAGAGCTTCTAATTTTCTTAGAAATTTAAATTTTTCTTTTAATAGTTCTTCTCGAGACATTTTAGGAGTTGCTGGAATATCTGGATTTGGTATGTTATTAAAACTATTAAATCCATCCCATGTTTTATCTTTTTTTTCTTTATTAATATTATCAACATTTTCAAAATTAACTTTTAATTTTTCTTCATTATTAGTTAAAGGTATTGTTTTACTTGTATTATCTTCATTATATGGGTTATTAACAGTAAATTCAGGTTTAAAAATATCAGAGCGTTTGACTTCATTTGTCATAATTGGTTTAATATCATCACTTAAATCATTTAATTCACTTTCAAGTTTAGATATATCTTCAATATCAATATCTGATGTAGGAGTTTTATTAGAAGTTCTCTTTTCATTCATTAATAATTCAATACCACCACCAAAATTAATTTTAGGATTTGTAGATTCAGTAGAAATATTTAAAACATCTTTAGATATATTATTAATATCTATCACTTCTGGAATTAATTCCGTCATTATGATTATATAAGAACTTTTAATTTTAAGTAATACGTATTATATATTTATTATTTTTTTATTAATAAAGAAATAAAAACTTTGTAAAAAACAATCTGCTAAATCATCTTTCTTTTTATGATTAATAAAAAATGAAATATTTTCTTGATTATATTTTAATAATAAATCTTTACAAGTTTCGATAGAAAGTTTTTTACGTTCATTATAAGTTGTATTTTTATTTTCTATAAAATATTTAAGTTTATTTTGTGAAGATATAAATTCAATTTGATTTAAATTTTTCATAATAAAATATTGTGCAAGCATACCTTGTATAGTTTTCATTCTACTCGCAATAGGACTAATTTGATTTTCTATTAAAATATAATTAATATTTTTAAATTTTTCACAAATTAAATCTAGATGATTTTTAAGTGATATACCTAATTCAATTAAATTAAAATCATCCGCTTTTTCTTCTTTTAAAACTTGGAAATAATTATTATTAATATATTCTTTAATTAAATTTAATAAATTATCTTTTAGTATAGGTAAATTATAAGATATATCAAATTCTTTTGCTTTCTCTCTTAATAAATTAAGATTCAATTTATTTAATTTATTTATATTACATATATTAGTTTCTGATGTTGGAATTATAAATTTTTCTTTTTTAGCATGGGTATTACAATAATATAAATCATCTTTATTAAATTTGGCATTTTTAAAACAATATTTACATTTAAAATTATTTTTTTTACAAAGATTAATTATATTCCAATCAATAATATCTAATTTATCATTTTTATATTCTATAATACAATAAGCCAAATTTTTAATACCGACATCAAAACTTAATAATTTCATATATAATTTATCTATTATTTTTTAAATAAATTATATATTATGATAATTTGAAAGTTATGTTTTCACTTTTCATTGCAGACAGTTGTTCTCTTGATAAATATAAATCTTTCAAATCACTATTTTCATATCCAATTGGTTGACATTTATTATTTTTAACATAACAATCTGTATTATATAAATAAGGATTATTGTTATTATTATTATTTAACTTTGATTCTAAATAAGGACAACATCCACAATTATTACAAGATTCTAACTGGTTTAATTCAATAATTTTATCAGCATTTTTTGTTAAAAATAATCGATAGTCACTGTTATTAGTAATCCCAGCTTTTTTTTTTATTAGTTCATTTAATTCAGATCCAGGAACCCAGCTTGCATAGTTTCTTCCATCACTCATAAGAGGAGGGGCAGAAGTAAAAATATTATTTGATCCAGAATAGCAAGTACCAGTATTCATAATATAAATTATATAATATTATTATTTTATTTTAAATTTATTGTTGTTCGATAGTTGAGAGAGATTCTTTTTGTATAATATCTAAAAGATCAGATTTTTTAAGTTTTGAAATATCATTTGAATTTCCTAAATTTTTTTTAACTATTAAATCTTGAAGCTCTTTAATGTTCATTTTTTGAAGAGATTTTTTCTTTTTATTATCTTCATTTTCATTAATTTCATTATTAGTTTCTTCTTTTGCAATATCAACTATTTTAATAGTTTCATTTTTTTCTAAAGAAGTCTCGAGATCATTATTTGAATTTACTTTTTCTATATTTAAAATATTATCTAATATATTTATATTAGTTTTATCTGAATCTAAATTAAGGATACTAATAGATGTAATATCATCACTTGCAATTTTTAAATTATTGATATCTTCATCATTATCACTATTGCTATCACTATCATTATCTTCATTATTATCTAAATTATAGACTTTTTCATTATTACTTTCACTTTCATCATCATGATCAATATTACTATCATTATCAATATTGCTATCATCACTATCATCATCTGAAATATCAATTTTATCATTTGTTTCTAAATTTTTAGAATCAATACAAGAAGGGTTAGGTTTTGTATTTGGTATTAGATTAACTTGTCCAGAAATAAAAGATTGTAATATCTTTCCTTGACTAATTACACTTTCTTCTAATACATTAAGTCGAATATAACAATAGTAAAAAATAGCTGCTCCAATTAATAAACAAATACCTAAAGTTAATAAGAAGGAAAAATCAATTTTGGGTAAAAGATTAAACATTTATTTACATTAATTAAAGATATTAAAAGTATATCTTTTAACGTAAATAAATATTAAAATTTAATATGTGAGATAGTGTTACTAATAGAATTTACAATAGTAGTTGGATAATTTAATTCATTTAAAACTTTACTTCCCCCTTTAATTTTTGATATGCCTTTGCAAATTTTGTATGTATAATCAAACGTTTTTGTATTAGGATTTTTTTTAACTTTCATTTTAAGCAAATTAATATCATTAATTGTTTTTAATTTTTCACATAAATCAGTATAATGTGTAGTTAAAACAAAATTTAAATTTTTAAATGTATTTAAATATTCTAAAAGACTATATGCACTTGATATTGCTTCATATGGATTAGTTCCAGAATATAATTCATCAAATATACAAAAATGATTTTTATTTTTATTATTATCTGAAACTTTATCAATAATTTCTTTACACCGCCTGGCTTCTGCTTGAAATAAACTATCTCTCCCAGAGGTATCTGGAATATTAATATAAGAATGTATATAATTATAAAGTTTAATTTCTGCTTCATCAAAAAACCCAGAATAAATTTGCTGATTTAAAATAATATTAATAGCTGTAGTTTTTAATATTGTTGTTTTTCCACTAGCATTTGGTCCGGTAATTACAATATGTTTTTCAACTTTATAACTATTTTTAATGGGATTATTATTTTTTAATGGCGGATAATAAGCATTTTTAAATAAACATTTATTTTTTGAAGTTTTAGAAAAATTCATTATTCCATTTTTAATATTATATTGAACTTCAGAGAGATTTTCTAAATATCCATTAAAATAAAAACTATATTGTAAAGAAGCAAGATATTCTTTATTATTTTTTAAATTATAGTAATATTTAAATATATGACCAAGTTCTTTAATTTTATTAATTGATAATTTATAGTCACTTATTTTATCTAGATTTTTTTTAAATTCAGTTAAAAATGTAATTTGATTTAATAAATTAATATTAAACTCTTTATAACATGATAAATTTTTAAATTTATTATAAAAATTATTCATTTTATTAATGGAAAATTCCAAATAATTTCTTAATTTAAAAATATTATTATGAATAATTGATAAGTTTTTGAAATATCTAATACATGAATTTATATTTTGATAAATTTGATAAAAATAAAAAAATAAAGTAACCACTATATATACTTTTTTTTCAGTCTTAATAGAGTTAAAGTCTTCAAATAAACTTCCAAGAGCATGTGTTCCTAATGTTTTTTTTAAAAATGTAAAATAATTATCAATCGTTATTGGATAACCTTGTAATTTAATAATAAAAAATGGAACAATAGCTAAAACAAATGGTGTAAATAATGAAATTAAAGGTGTACAAATATTATAAAGTGATAAACATTGCAAAAAATATTCATTATAATTTAAGTTATTAAGATTAAAAAAATCTATATCTAAATAAGAAAATTCTTGATTAAAATATTTATTATTATTAATTTCTAAATAAATATTATTAATTTCATTAAAACATATATCTTCAGGCGTTTTATATTCTAAATTCTTTATAACTTCTTTTGTTTCTTTTAAAAAATATTCATCATATGAAAAATATTCTGACCATTTACATATTATTTGTTCACCAAATACAGTTTGTGGATTAAATATATGTTTATATATTGATTCATTATTTTCAGTTTCTTTGAGTTCTAAATCTGAAATAACATTTTCATCTAATAATTCTTTTTTTTTTTGATATACAACAGGTAATTTAAATTCTTCTAAAGACATTATAATAGAAATTGATAATTATTAATAAAAATAAACGTGTTAAAATTTTTCAGGTAATTCCAAAATTGATGTTTGATAAAAATCTTCTATTTCTTTTAGTTTTCTTGCATCTCTTTTTGTTATAAAATTAATACCTAATCCTTTTCTTCCAAAACGTCCACTTCTTCCTATCCTATGTAAATATGTATGTGGATCATTTGGTATATCAAAATTTACTACTGTACTAACCTGCTGTATATCAATTCCTCTTGCTGTTACATTTGATGAAATTAAAACTCTATAATCACCAGTTAAAAAACTTTTATAATTTTTACTTCTATCTTCTTTTGACATATTACTATGAATTTTACATACTGGAAATTCTTCACTTACCATCGAATCATATAGATCATTTACTCTATGAATACTATTGCAATAAATTATACATTGTGAAACTGATATATTACAAAATATATCTTTTAGAGTTGCAAATTTATCTTGATCATCATTTAAATTTACATAATATTGATTGATTCCCTCTAAAGTTAATTGCTCATTTTTTACTAAAATTTCTTTAGGATTTCTCATAAATTTATTTGTTAAATTACGAATTTCATATGGTAATGTTGCACTAAATAATGCAACTTGAACATCTTGGGGCAACTTTTGAAAAATATTATAAATTTGTTCTTTAAATCCAGATGATAACATTTCATCTGCTTCATCTACAATAATAGTTTTAATATTTTCAGTATTAATATATTTTCTATGTAACATATCATGTATTCGTCCAGGACAACCAATTAATAATTTTGGATTCTTCTTTAAATTTCTTATATTATCTTCACTTGATGTTCCACCTATTAATAATTCACATGAAAAATTACTTAAAAATTGACTTAAATTATCAACAACTTTTTTAATTTGCTCGGCTAATTCTCGAGTTGGTGCTAAAATAATTATTTGACATGCATCTAAATTATAATCAATTAAAGCTAATGATGCTATTGTAAAACATCCTGTCTTACCAGTTCCAGATTGTGCTTGAGCAATTACATCATTTTTATTAATAATTGGCTTAATGGATCTTTGTTGAATAGGGCTAGGTTTTTCAAATCCATATGAATAAATACCTCGTACTAAATTAATATGACATTCTAATTCTTCCCAACTATTAATTATGTCAGGATTGTTATTTTCTTTTGACTCTAAACTCATATATTAATTAACTTTTACCATTTAAATCAATATATTAAATATTAATTTTTTAAATAGATATAAAAATTAATATTTAATCTTTTAAATGATGAATATTATAACTATTGATTATTTTTTTAAAATTAAAAATAATATTTCCTTTCATATTTTAGATAAAAAAGTGATAGAATCAATTGATAAATTGTCTCAATTAGTAAGTGCTCCTGAATATAATAGAACACCTGATTTTATTATTGATAAATATAGAAAAAAAAAGAAAGATAATTTTAATAATACTAATAATAATATAGAATTTAATGTCACAGTTATAAAAAAGAATGAAGGTCTTGATAAAGAGATAGATTCTATAAGAATTTTATTTAATAAATTAACAGATAAATCATATGATTATATATCAAAGTTGATTGATGAAAAATTATTACTAATAGAAAAAGATTACGCAATAGATGATTATTTAAAAGTTGGAAATGTAATTTTTACTATTATGATTAGTAATATTATATATTCTAAAATGTATGCTCAATTATACAAAGATTATCTTAATAAATATAATTTTATTAAAGAAATCATTTTAAATAATATACATAATTTTTTAGAGTATTATTCTGAAAAAAAAAATTTAGATTTAACTACTAAATTAACATTTGATGAAATATCAGACCAAAATAAAGAAATTGATAAAAAAAAAGGTCAAGCAGAATTTTTTATTAATTTATTTTTATATGAACAAATAACTGATATTCTAATTTTTAATTTAATAGATAATCTTTTAGAATTATTTTTTGAAATTATTAATTTAAATAATAAAAATTATTTGGTAGATCAAATTTCTGATATAATATTTATAATTATAAGTAAATTTTATTTAAAAGTTAAACATAATGAAAAATTTGAAAATATTTTAAATAGTATTAATTATATATCTAATATGAAAACATTATCTAGACCCAGTATTAGTAATAAAACTATATTTAAATTTATGGATCTTAAAGATAAGATTAAAATTTAAAAAAAATATAATAGAAATATATAATGGTTAAATCACAACTAAATCCTACAATAAATTTTCCTGAAATTAGATATATAAATCAATCAGATATTGGATTTAATGCTCCTATTTATTCAATGACTATATATAAAAAACCTATTATAATAGCGCTTGGTCAAATAAATACAAATTTTCAAGAACAAGCTAATATAGTTTATTATCCAATTTATTTAATTGGAAATAAAAAGGTTATTTTACAAATTGGAGTTTTTGAAATATTATCATCCAATTTACCCAACGTTCTTGATAAATATGGAGATCTAGATTTAAAATTATTAGAACAACCTTTAATCTATTCTTTTATAAAATCTAATTTAGGTTTATTAACTAATAATAATGAAACTATTTATGATAAATACGATGAAAAATTATCTAAAATTTCTGAAGAACAACTACAAGAACCAGATGAAGAAGAACCAGATAAAGAAGAAACAGATGAAGAAGAAACAGATGAAGAAGAAAGAGATAAAGAAGAAACAGATGAAGAAGAAACAGATGAAGAAGACCCAGAAGAAGAAGACCCAGAACAAGAAGATCCAGAAGAAGAAGATCCAGATGAAGAACAACTCGAAAAAATTAAATTTAAATCAAAAGATATAAGTGATTTGAATGAACAGTCAAAATTAGAATTTTTGAGAGAACAAAAAGATTTTTTGTTAGGAAAATCTACAAAATGGATAGAAAAGTATTTTAAAAATAATAATTTCGATGTAATAAATAATGAAGGAGGTGGGGATTGTTTTTTTGCAGTTATAAGAGATGGATTAGAAAGTATTGGTGTAAAAAAAACTATAAGAGAATTAAGAATCATCTTATCTGGTGAAGCAAATGAAGAACTTTTTACAAATTATAGATCACATTATGACATGTTTAAATCTTCAATTGATATAACAAATAAAGAATTAGAATTAATAATAAAAAAAAATAAAGAATTAAAATTATTATTAACTTCTACATCTGATAGATCAGAGCATAAAAAAATTATAGAAGAAGCATCTCTTATAAAAAAGGAATTTGAAAATTTAAAACAGCAATTATCTTTACAAAAAGAATTAATGCAAGAATTTAAATATATGAAAAATATAAAAAATTTACTTCAATTTAAAGAATTTATACAAACATCAGATTATTGGGCAGATACATGGGCTGTTTCTACATTAGAGAGATTATTAAATATTAAACTTGTTATTTTTTCTTTTGAAGAATTTAATATAAACAGCGAAAAAAAATCTAAAACTATAAAAGAAATTACAGTTGATAATAAAAATATAATTTTATGTGGTCAATTAAATGATACTGTTTTACAAGAAAGAGGTAAATTTGAACCTACTTATTATATTATGTCAGAATATGATGGTGGTCATTATCAATTAATTACATATAAAAAGAGAGGAGCATTTACATTTAATCAGTTACCATATAAAGTAAAAGAAATTATTGCTGAAAAATGTTTGGAAGGTGAGTCAGGAACTTTTATTTTAATACCAGATTTTCAAGAATTTAAAAGTAATACAGAAAAATTAGAAAAGGAAATATTAGATGGTGGAGGATTAAATATGATACATGAACCAAGTGAATCTTTGTATGATGATAATAGTATATTTGTATTATCTAATAAATCATTAGATTTATTACCTGGAAAAGGAAATGGTGAAAAAATTAGTTATAAAGATATAAATTGTTATAGTAAATTATGCGGAAATAAAGATTGGAGAAAAAAATTATTAGATGTATATGAAGGTGATGAGTTAAATATTGATGGTAAAAGATGGAATACGGTTGAACATTATATGAATGCTAATAAATTTAAAAGTGGATTTCCATCATTTTATAATCAATTTTCATTAGATTCTAATTCTAGTATTTCTAGAAATCCATTTTTAGCAAAAGCAGCAGGAAGTATACATGGAAAATATAAAGATAGGCAATTACGACCAACTCATATTGTTATAGATGATATATATAATACAAAGCTTCCTGAATATATTAATAAAGCATATTATATTAAATTTATTCAAAATCCAGAATTAAAAGAAATTTTAAAAAATACAGGTAAAAGTAAATTAATGTTATATAAAAGAGGACAAAAACCAAAGATTGCAACAGAATTAATGAAAATGAGAAAATTAATAAAATAAAATATAATTTGTTAATTTAATAGTTATATTTTATTAATTGATAAATTTGTAGTTTCTAATGTATCTAATAGATGTTTATCTCTACTAAAATTTAGATCAAAATTACTGTTTAATGTACCCTTATTATTAAAAGGAAATTTATAAATTAAATTAATATCATTAATCGCTTCAGGACAACAATTCCATTTGTTCATAAAATATTCAAAATTTTTATATTTTGCTATTAATAATCTTATTTTTACTTTATCATTACTTTTAATAGTATTTGCCCCAGATACATTATAGTCAATTGTATCGCCATGATATATTATTCCATTTATATTATTAATAATTTTAATCGGTTGATTAATTAAACGCATTATATAATCAAAATCTTCAAAGTAAGCGGGATAAAAATTAGTGTCAAATAACCCATATTTTTGTATTACCCAATCTTTTATTAAAAATAATTCAAATGTACCAAATTTTTCTAATTTGGGTATAAACATGGGGTTTTTATGAACTAATCCTACTTCTGAATTTTGAGCAGCTAAATTCATATTTTTTAATACACCAGGACCAAAAGATACATCATCATTTGAAATAATCCAATAAGGTGAAAACATAAATGATTTAATAATCATATTCCATCCTTCTGGGCAACCTAAATTATATGGCATATGATAAACTTTTAAATTTTTTATAAATTTATATTCTTTTTTTACAATTTTATCTAGTTCTTTACTTAATACTTTTGAATTATTATTAATTATAATAAAGTTTTCAATTGGATAATCAATACTTTTTAATTGTTTTATAAGCCATTTAGTAGTACTGCATACTAAAGTACCGAAAACTGGAATTGCATTTTGTGAAATTTTTTTTAAATAGTCATTTATCGGTTTTTTTATATATATTCCATCATTAGGATACCACCAATTATTTAGTTGTGCTATTTTATCTACTTTATTTTTAACGTATCCCTGAGTATTTATTGCTTGTATTTTTGGAGAAGATGCTACTCTTTCTAAGGTAATTTTAATATTTGAAACATCTACTCTAAATAAATCATTTCCTATTTGATCATGACATGGAATAAAATCATAAAAATCATTTATTAAATTGGTATTTTCTTTAATTTCTAAAGTAAAATACTTTTGTAAATAAATTTCATACTTAGGTGGTAAATTTTCATTATCTTGAATATCTATATATTGAATTTCATGATTTTCTCTGTTAAATAAGTCTTTTTTTGACTTAATTTTTTCTTCAATATTTTTTAGTATTTCATCATTATTAAATTCTTGATGTCCATAATTTTCTATTTTATTAGCTATAAACTCTTTATCACCAAAAAATGATAAATGCCATCCGCCATTTTCAATAATATTATCTGTTTTTTTGTATCTAAAGTCATGAATAGTAATATCTAACTTTCTAAACTCTTTATAAGATATTAATTTTGGTGACTTCCAATCATTAATATTTGTTTTACAATTTAAATTATAATAATACATATCCATTTTTAAACAAGAATTTGTTATTTGTCTTTTATTATCTTTTATTTCCTTAAAAATTTCTGGATTAGGAATTTCATCTAAATCACATATTGTAATAATATCTCTATCATTTAATAATAATTTATCTATCCCCCTTTTAATACAATTTCTCTGAAAATTTTCATTTTGCCATTGTTCATTTTTTTCAATATCTGGATATTTACATGGAAAATCATCTACTATTACATGAATTATCTTATCTTTAAACTTTTGAAATAATTCTTTATTTTCACTATAAAATAATTTTTTTTCTTTACCTGTATGAGTATTTGTTGATTCAACTAATATAAAATTATCTACATAATCATCTAATAAATTTAAACGATATTTTAATAAATCTAATTCATTATGGAACATAAAACTATCTATAATTTTTGGAGAAGGTATTTTATCATTATGAGAAAAAATACCCTTACCCATTCCTATCATATATTCATTTTTTTCCCATATATTCTGGATATTATTTTCTGCTTTTCTTCCATCTACTTTATTTAATTCATATAAATTATTTTTATACCATTCTCGTTTATAAACACATGGGTTTTCAGTATAATTTGCATATTTTGATGAAATAATATATGTATTTTCATTATATTTTTTAAAGATTTCTCCATATTTTTTTTCAGGATTATTGATGTAATTTTTGTATAATATATCTGAAATATGAGTCAATGGTAAATTGCCTTCTGGAACAGGTAATCTATTTGATCCATAACAAGGTTCACCTGGATTATATATATTTCGCATTCTGGCACAATTTATCAGATTTTTTTCAATCAGAGAAATACTTTCTAAAATTTGTGATCTAAAATTATCTTCTATTAATACAAAATCATCTTGACAAATAATAAAATAGTCTGTATTTAATTTATCAATTAAATAATTATTTCCTGGACCAATTCCTATATTTTCTTCTGTGCTGTAAATTTCTAATTCATATTTTTCCGCAACATTTCTTGTTTCTGGTAAATTTTCTTGTAATAATATTATTTTTTCATCAAAAAAATCAAAAAATTTCTTTTCTTTATAAGATTTTAATGTTCTATCTAAAACAGCAGGTCTATTATGTGATAAAATACCAAGTCCAACTCTAGGTATAGTAGATAATTTATTTATTTCTTTTTTTAAATGTAATTTTATAA
>CERI01117326.1_pt1 | contig 20250 bp, 18 predicted proteins | sample 350261 | NCBI WGS metagenome assembly CERI01 (sample SAMEA2620979, study PRJEB7988) | marine metagenome | isolation source: saline water (ENVO:00002010), including
AGCAGCAACTAAAGATAAAGTAGCACCAAAAGCTAAAGCAGCAACAAAAGCAAAAGTAGATAAATCTACTTCTAAGAAGAAAAAACCGGTAAAAAAGCGTAAATCCAAAGTTGATAAAAATATTCAAAAAATTGGTAGTGACGCAAACAGATCTCTTAGTAAATACCTTCAAGAAATTAGTAAATATGAACCTCTATCACCTGATAGAGAAGTTGAGCTTGCTATTCGTGTAAGACAAGGTGATAGGAGAGCATTAAAAGAATTAACAGAAGCAAATTTAAGATTTGTTGTAAGTGTAGCAAAAGATTATCAAGGACAAGGTCTTCCTTTAACAGATTTAATTAATGAAGGAAATTTGGGTCTTATTAAAGCTGCAGAACGATTTGATGAAACAAGAGGTTTTAAATTTATATCTTATGCTGTGTGGTGGATTAGACAATCTGTCTTACAAGCTCTTGCAGAGCATTCAAGAATAGTAAGACTTCCTCTTAATCGAGTTGGGACAATCAGTAAAATAAATAAAGCTTCTGAAAGATTAGAACAAGAATTTGAAAGAGTTCCAAGAGCTGATGAATTAGCTCATCAATTAGAAATGAAAGTTAATGAAATAAATGATGCTCAGCGAATCGCAAGAAGACATCATTCACTTGATACTCCTTTTTCTGATGATGAAAAAAATTCTTTACTAGATGTTATCTCAGATTCCAATACTGAAGATCCAGATTTAGAATTGCAAATGGATTCTTTGGAACAAGAAGTAAAAGATGCATTAGAAACACTAAAAGATAGAGAAAAAGATGTAATTAGAATGTACTTTGGAATTGATAGAGAATATGCATTAACTCTGAATGAAATTGGTGAGGAGTTTGGTTTAACTCGAGAAAGAGTTAGACAAATCAAAGAAAAAGCAATCAGAAGACTCAGGCATAGGTCTAGAAGTAAAAAATTAAGAACATATCTTGGTTAATAAAAAAAGGAGAATATATTGGTTAGTATAAAAGTCAAAGAAGGCGAATCTGGAGAAAGAGCTTTAAGAAGATTCAAAAAAAAGTGGGAAAAAGCTGGTATTTTAAGAGAGTTTAAAAGCAGAGCATATTATTTAAAACCCAGTGAAAAAAAGAAAATTGAACGCCAAAAAAGAGGTAAAAGAACTCAGATTAGAAGGTATTAATTTTATCTCCATTAATTTAAAATAGCCCCTAAACTTATTTATGGAATTAATTAAAAGTATTTCAGGTATACGTGGAATAGTAGGTAAAACCTTAAATAAGACCGTAGTAAACTCATATTCTAATATATTTTCATCAATACAGTCAACCGGTGACATCTTGCTTGCAAGAGATACTAGACCTCATGGTAAAAAATTATATGAAAGTATTCTCAAAACATTAACTAAATCAGGTCGTAATGTTTTAGACTGTGGTATAATACCAACTCCAACAGCACAATTTATTATTAAGGAAAAAAAACTTTCTGGTGGAATTGTTGTTACAGCAAGCCATAATCCAGTAGAATGGAATGGAATGAAATTTTTAGATAATGATGGTTGTTTTTTAAATGCTAAAAAGATGGAAAAACTATTGTCTGAAAATCCTAAGCCTTTAAATCTTGATAAATTAGGTTGTGTTATAGAATCTAAAAGTGCATACCAAAATCATATTCAAAATATTTTAGACCTTAAGTGTATTAGTATTGATAAAATAAAAAGTAAAAAATTTAACGTTGTTGTTGATACGGTAAATGGTGCAGCATATAAAGCTTTACCAGAAATTCTTGAAAAATTAAATTGTAATATAATTAAGATATATTGCAATAATGATGGGACTTTTCCCAGGGGGACAGAGCCAATACCATCAAACCTCAAAGATTTATCGAACGCTGTTATAAAAAATAATGCAGACATTGGATTTGCAACTGACCCTGATGCAGATAGGCTTGCAATTGTAGATAATCATGGTAATCCGATTGGTGAAGAATCAACACTAGTCTTAGCTTTAGAGTCCTATCTTAAATATTATAAAGATTCTCAAAAAATAGTTACAAATCTATCTTCTAGTATGGCAGTAGATGTCATTGCCCAAAGATATAATTCTACAGTTGAGCGCTCATCAGTTGGAGAAATAAATGTTGTAGAAAAAATGAAAGAAATTTCTTCTTCAATTGGAGGAGAAGGTAATGGCGGTGTTATTCTTGAGGAATCTCATTTAGGTAGAGATTCATTAGTTGCATCAATATTAATACTAAATCATTTAGCACAATCAAATCTTTCAATTGATAAAATCGTGGATAATATTCCTGTTTATAATATGATTAAAGATAAAATATCTTTAAAAAATGATATTGATTTTGAACATGTAAAAAAAATTTTTAAAAATGAAAAAGTAACTTTTACTGAATTCGATGGTCTTAAAATAATCTGGAAATCTAAATGGGTTCATATCAGAAAATCAAATACGGAACCTATTATTAGAATTATATCTGAGGCAATCAATTATAATGAAGCAAAAGCATTAATTAAATTACTTAAAAATAATATTTCTTAATATCTCTAGTATAAATGAAAGATAAGCAACTAAAACGCTGGCAAGAAATTGAACTTCCAATATCAGATCTTGCTTTTGGTGGTAAGGGAATTTCAAAAGTTGATGATCTTGTATTTTTCATTAAAGATGCTATTCCAGGACAAATAGTAAATGCTAAAATTAGTAAAATCAAAAAAAATTATATCGAAGCATACAATATTCAAACTATCAAAAAATCATCCAATCAAGTTGAACCTCTATGTGAACATTTTGATTGGTGTGGAGGATGTACCACCCAGCAACTAAAGTATAAAAAACAGCTTTATTATAAACAAAAACAAATATATGATATTTTAAACAGGATTGGTAAAGCTGAAGATCTCAAAATTAATACAATAATTGGTTGTGATAAAATATTTAACTATAGGAATAAAATGGAATACACATTTTCAGGTGTACCTTGGTATGTTGGAGATGAATCTTATGATGATATTATTATTGGACTGCATGTACCAAAAAGATTTGATAAAATATTAAGTATTAATAAATGTCACATTAATCATGATATTTTTAATGATATCCTTAGAATTTCAAAAGAAGTATCAGTAAAAGAAAATATGATTCCATATAATGTTAGGAAGCATACAGGATTTTTGAGATTTTTAGTTATAAAAATTGGAGCCCATACAAATGAGGTAATGGTTAATTTGGTAACAGCAGGTTATAAACCTGATATTATTGAACCACTTGTTAATGCACTAACAGATAGAATCCCAAGTATCAAAAGTATTGTAAACACAATAAATACAAGAAAAAGTAATATCGCATCTGGAACTTCAAAACTTATTTATGGAAGAGAATATATCAATGAAAAAATTGGTAACTATATATTCAAAATTTCTGCAAATTCATTTTTCCAAACAAATCCTTACCAAGTTAAAATATTATATGATTATATAGTTAAAACAGCAAATTTTAAAACGAATGATATAGTCTATGATTTATATTGCGGAACAGGTACGATTGGTATTTATATAGCAAACTTCGTTAAAATAGTTTATGGTATAGAAATTGTTGAAGATGCTATAAAAGATGCAAAACTCAATGCAAAAGAAAATAACATTGATAATATTCAATTCTATTGTGGTGATTTAAAAGATATACTAGATAGTAAAGAATTGAATGATATTGAAAAACCCACTACAATTATTGTCGATCCTCCTAGACCAGGATTACACTCTAATACTATTAAAAATATATTAGCACTATTACCAAATAAAATCATTTATGTATCTTGTAATCCGGCAACTATGGCTCGTGATATTGAGATTTTAGTAAACGAGAAATATATGATTCAAGATTTACAACCTATTGATATGTTTCCACATACACCACATATTGAATGTGTTACGACTTTAATTCTTAATTAATAGTTTAAAATTATACCTTAAATTTGAAGTAAATTTATAATATGAATGCAATAGAAATATCATCCTTAAAGAAAACTTATGATACTGGTGATGAGGCAGTAAAAGGAATAGATTTAAATATTAAAAAAGGATCTTTCTTTGGTTTACTTGGTCCAAATGGGGCAGGAAAAACAACAACAATTGGTATTTTAACTGGACTTGTAAATAAAACTGCTGGTAGTGCTAAAATTTTAGGACATGATATTATTGATGATTTCAAACTTGCAAGAAAATCAATTGGTCTATCACCTCAAGAAATTAATTTAGATGTATTTTTTTCTATAAGACAAATTTTACTATTTCAGGCAGGCTATTATGGTGTATCCAATAAAATTGCAGAAGATAGAGTCGATACTATATTAAAAAAGCTAGATTTGTACCACAAAAGGAATGAAACATCGAGGCATTTATCAGGTGGTATGAAAAGAAGAATTCAAATTGCAAAATCTCTTGTTCATGATCCTCCAATTCTAATTTTAGATGAACCAACTGCTGGAGTTGATATCGAGTTACGACATATGCTTTGGGATTATTTAAAAGAATTGAATAATGCAGGCAAAACAATTTTACTCACAACTCATTATATTGAAGAAGCAGAAAAATTATGTGATGAAATTGCAATCATTAATAATGGAAAAATTATAAAACAAGGTCAAACGAAATCTATTATCAAAGAAGTAAGTTTAAATACAATTGAAATTGAAGTAGATAAACCCGATGAGCTTAAGCTGTCCAATAATTATGATTTTTCAATAAGTGATAATATTGTAAAAATTCAAACAAAGGAAGTAAATAAAGAAATAACAAAAATTATTAAAGAAATTGAACAATCAGCTACTATTAATAATATTAATATTATAAATAGTTCATTAGAAGATGCATTTCTTAAACTAACAAATAAATGAATATAGAGTTTTTAACATTTTTAAGAAGAGAAGTATACAGATTTATGGTACTCTATAAGCAAACAATTATCCCTGCACTATTGTCTTCTTTATTATATATTATTGTATTTGGAGAAGCATTAGGAAATAAAATACCAAAAGAATACTTTGCAACAAGCTATATGAGCTTTATTGTACCAGGCTTAGCTATGATGTCTGTTATTACTCAGTCCTATCAAAATAGTGCTTCAAGTATCATGCAGGCAAAATACTTAAGATTTATTGAAGATATATTAATTGCTCCTCTAAGTGGTCTTCAAATTAGTTTAGGATATATCATTGGTGGAGCAATGAGAGGTTTAATATGTGGATTAGCAATTTTGATTATGTGTATTATCATGCCAAATACAGATTTCAATGTGGATAATTGGTTTTTAACTATTTTGTATCTACTAACTGTTTCATGGACTTTCTCTGCATTCGGGGTAATGATTGGAGTTATTGCTAAATCATGGGATGAGATTGGAAGTTTTTCTAATTTTATTTTCATGCCAATGACTTTTTTAGGAGGTGTTTTTTATTCTCTTGAAATGCTTCCAAATTGGGCACAAAAAATTTCCCTTGTAAATCCCATCTATTGGATGATTAGTGGGTTACGATATTCAACACTTAGCATTGAAGAGGTTTCTAATATAATGTCACTTAGCTTATGCTTAATTTTTTCGACTATTTTTACAATTATAGCTAGCTATCTTTTTAAAATTGGCTACAAAATAAAATCATGATTTTATTGGTATCATTCTTTTTTTAAAATTAAATTTGAATCTAAATGAGTAAATTAAGAAATATTAAAGACAAACTTATTTTAAAAGTTATTATTGGAATAATATCAGTTTGGGTATTTGGAGCATTTTTAATATCATTAATCGAAAAGGGGTCATTTTCAAACCTAGGAAACTCCCTTTGGTGGACTATAGTTACAATGACCACTGTAGGTTATGGAGATATGGCTCCAGAAACTGGGATAGGCCGAATACTCGCAGTATTTATTATGTTATCAGGAATTATTTTAGTTGCCATGGTAACTGGAACAATTTCATCAATATTTACAACTAAACGAATCATGGAGGGTAAGGGTTTGGAAAAAATTTCTAAAGAAAATCATATTATTATTTGTGGATGGAGTCCTAATATCTTGAGTTTGATTAATGGATTTTTAGATTCTCCCAGTACAAATGATATAATTATGGTTAATGATGAATCTCAAGATAAAATTGATACTATAATGTCAAGTTTAAATACAAATAATATTCAATATGTTAGAGGTGATTACTCTCTTGATTCAATTTTGAATAAAGCTAATACAACTAAAGCAAAGTATGTATTAATTTTAAATAACTCAGATGACAAAAAAGATGAAAAAGTAATACTTGCAACACTTACAATTAAAAAAATGTCACCTAATATAAGAGTCATAGCTCAAATAAATGATAAAAATAAAATACCTTTCCTTAGACGAGCAAATGTAGATGCAGTATTAAGTAGTGATGATTATAATTTATTTATGTCATTATCTCATGTGCTAGAACCTGGTAGCGCCCAAGCAATAAGCTTACTCATGAGTGAAGATTCCAACAATTCTCTAAAAAGTGAAGAAATTCCTAAAAATTTTATTGGGAAACCATTTTCAGAGTTACATAAATATTATTTTGATACATATGGAACAATATGCTTAGGTTTATATAACTACGAAGAGAAAATGGGGATATCTGATTTATTATCATCAGATAGTGATAGTATTGATAGATTTATTGAACGTAAACTAAAGGAAGCTGGTCACTCTCTAGATGAGAAAAATAAAGTTAACATAAATTTAAATCCAAATAAAAATGAGATAATATCTAAAGGACAAGGAGCATTAATTTTAAAATGAAAAAGAATATAAATACATTTAAAATATTTAATGGTTTATCCAATAATGAAATAGAATTATTTACAGATTTTATTAAAATAAAAGATTATAAAAGAAATCAAACCATTATAAATGAAGGTGATGATGGAGACTCATTATTATTTATACTCAGGGGTGAAATTATTATCTCACAAGCACTTACACTAACTACTAATAAGTATGACCAAACTGACACTAGGGAGAAACAACTTACAACTCTCAATTCAGATGATCATGATATTATGTTAGGAGAAATTGCTTTATGCAGTCCTGATAAGAAGAGAAATGCCTCAGTGAAAGCAGTAATAGACTGTAAACTTGCTGAGATAGATTTTAATAAAATATTTGAAATATGTAATGAGAATAATTCTGTTGGATATAAAATTATGAAAAACTTATCTGAAATAATTACCAATAATTTAATTAATTCAAATAACAAAGTTTTAAAATTAACCACTGCATTTAGCCTGCTTATTGATCAGTAAGATTATATAATTATTTTAATTACATCAGATGTTTAATATCATTATATAGAACTAATATAAATAAAGACATAATTAATACAAAGCCAACTGATTGTATTCCATACTTAACTTGCAAAGGCAATTCTCTTCCAATAAGACCTTCAACTAGTGCAATAAACACATGGCCACCGTCTAATCCTGGGATAGGTAAAATATTAATTAAACCTAAATTAACACTTATCATGGCAGTTAGTAATAAAAGTGATTTCATACCACCAGTTTCAGTTGTTTCTCCTGCCATTTTTACTAGATATAGTGGACCAAAAAAATCTTGAAAGGATACTGCACCACTAAATAATGCTTTCAAACTATATGATATTTGTTTTAAAAGACTAATTGTTTGTTGGCTGCCCTTTACAATAGCACTGAATAAAGAAACTTTATTAATATTATAATATGGACTTATGCCAAGTATACCAATATTTATAATTTCTCCATCAATAAATTGTTTAGCAGTGGTTGGAGTTATTTTTGATGATATAAGATTCCCTTTTCTTTCCCAAGTTATACTCATTTCTATATTAGGATTATTATGAATAATTTGAGATAATTGATTCCAGGATGAAACAGGATTATCATTAATTCTAACTATTTTATCATCTTTCATTAATCCTATAGATGCTGCAGGAGATGATTTAATTTGATTATCAATGTTTAGCTCATTTGAGATTTCATTAATTACAGGTTCATTTATAATTTCTGGATATCCATCGTTAAAAATAAAAAAAGAAAAAATAAAAGATGATAATAAAAAATTCATAATGACACCAGCAGATAAGAACCAAATTTTTTGCAGTGTATTCTTAGACCGAAACTCATAATCCTTTTTTTTTGATGAACTATCAAAACTTTCATCCAAAATACCAGCTACCTTAACATACCCACCCATTGGGAATAGACCTATTCCATACTCTGTTTCTCTGTATTTCTTTTTTAATCCCAATCCAAAAAAATTAAAACCAACATAAAATTTTTCTACTTTGATTCCAACTGATCTTGCTGCTAAAAAATGACCTAATTCATGTAAGAAAACAGGAAGGCCAATTACTATAAAAAATGATAAGAAATAAATCATAACTTAAATTTTTCCTTTAAATAATTTTCAGTCCATTTTGTCATAGATAATATATCACTTAATGTAGGAGAATTCACATAACTATGATGTCTCATACACTCCTCAATTATCTTAGGAATTTGTGTAAATAGAATTTTCTCGTTTAAAAATAGATTAACTGCAATATCATTAGCAACATTTAATATTACAGGGTATGATCCACCTTTATTGATTGCATCAAATGATAACTCCACACATTTAAATTTATTCATATTAAGAGGTTCAATATCTAATTTGGAGAATTTTTTAATATCAAATTCCAAATCATTCAATTCATATCTATTAGGGTATGAAAATGCATATTGAATAGGCATTCTCATATCAGGGTTTGATAATTGAGCTTTAATTGAGCCATCTACAAATTCAACCATTGAATGAATGATTGATTGAGGATGAACTACAATTTCTATATTTTTAGGATTAATACCAAATAGCCAAAAAGCTTCTATCATTTCAAAACCTTTGTTCATCATTGTTGCTGAATCTATTGTAATTTTTTTTCCCATTTTCCAATTAGGATGATTTAAAGCCTGATTAACACTAATTTTTGAGAATTTATCTTTTGGAAAGTTTCTAAATGGTCCACCAGATGCGGTTAATATTATTTTTTTTATTTTAGACTTTTTTTCTCCAACTAAACATTGCCAAATAGCACTATGTTCACTATCAACAGGGAAAATATTTACATTCCTTAATTTTGCTAAATTCATAACTAAATGTCCTGCTTGAACAATACTTTCTTTATTTGATAATGCAATATCAGTTCCTGATTCAATTATTTTTAATGTGGGTTCTAAACCGTTATATCCAATAATGGAATTAAGTATAATATCTATATTAGACAATTCACATAATTCCATAAGACCTTCATGCCCTGATAGAACTTTCGTCGCATTAACTTTATCTTTTAATTGCTTATATTTTGATTTATCATAAATACAAATAAATTCAGGTTTAAATTTTTCTGCCTGATTAATTAATGAATTTACATCTGTATTAGCTGCTAAAAATTTAACATCGAATTTATCTTTATGATTATCAATTACATTTAGAGATTGACTACCTACTGAACCTGTTGATCCTAATATTCCTATATTTTTCATAATTTATAATAGAGTCCTATGATACCATTAAAATCTTCAAAATCATCATTATAATCTAGTCCAAAATGTATAGAAATATCCTTGTTTAAAGCTTTCAAAAACTTTAATGTAATAGATCGATTTTCAATATCATTATTAAAAAAATAATTTATATAAATAAAACTTCTTATTTTTTTGAGGTGAAAAGATTGCATTATAGATATATTGGATAAACTTATATTTTTATCAGAAAATCTTTTTGAAGAATAACCAACTGAATATACAATTTCCTTAAAATATCTAAAATTAAGATCTGATTTATAACCTAAAGATGTTCCATATAGGATATCTACAGGAGAATTATACTGTGATACATAACCATCGATATAAAAGTTGTTTGTAACCCATGATTGATAATTGAAGTAATATCTTTTTTTATTATCAATTTCTACTATTTGAATTCCTAAATTATTTAAAGAATTTTCATATGGAACATAATTATTTAAAATAATAAATTCAGTAGATGTTGCTTTTAAACAACTAATAAATAAAATTATAGAAATATTTTTAAATAAGGCCTCTATCACTATCTTTCAAAAAAATTAATATTTTATTAATTTCATCAGTTAATTTTAGATTTTCTTTTATTGCTAGCATTGCTTGTTTAACATTTAGATTTGATTTGTAAATAAGTTTATAGGCTTTTTTTATATTATTTCTTACATCAATACTAAATCCTCTTCTTCTTAGTCCAACAGAATTTATACCTGCATATTGAAGAGGTTCTCCTGTAGCAAGTATATAAGGAGGAATATCTTGCAATGCAATTCTGCCCCCACCGATAAAAGAATGTTCACCAACTTTACAAAATTGATGAACAGGAGTCATACCACCAACAGTTGCATGATATCCTATTTCAACATGCCCTCCTAATTGAACACCATTGGCTAAAATAACTTTATCATCTAAAATGCAATCATGAGCTATATGCACATAAGCCATTAATAAACAATTACTCCCAATGACAGTTTTATTAGAGTGAGATGTTCCTTTATTTAAAGTACAATTTTCTCTAATAGTATTATTATCACCAATTTCTAAAAATGTTTTTTCTCCACCGTATTTTAAATCTTGTGGATCTTCACCTAAAACTGCGCCTTGGAAAATTTTATTATTTTTACCAATAATTGTATTTGATTTAATATGAACATATGGATAAATAATTGTATTATCGCCAATTACAACATTATCATCAATTATTGAATAAGGACCAATAGATACATCATTACCTATTTTTGCATTATTATTAATTAACGCTGTTTTATGAAATTTGTTCATTTTTTTTTATCCACAATAGTTGCCATAAAAGTAGCTTTAGCAACAATTTTATTATCAACAAAAGCTTTTCCTTCCATGCTAGCTGTACCTAATCTTATTTTTTTTAATTTAACTCTTAAAATTAACTCATCTCCTGGTACAACTTTTTTTATAAATTTAGAACTATTTACAATTGATAGTAACATCATTTTTTCACTTGTATTTTCAACATTGTCAAATGATAAAAAACAGCTCGCTTGAGCCATGCTTTCTAAAATCAAGACTCCTGGCATAATAGGGTTTCCAGGAAAATGTCCTTTGAAAAAATAGTCTGAGTCAACGACATTCTTCCTTGCTACAACTGAAGAACCAGAAATACCACCTATGATTTCATCTATTAATAAAAAAGGTTCTCTATGAGGTATAACTTGTTTTAATTCTTTCTTGTTAAACTTAAAATCAGAATTCATTTCTTTAATTAATTTCCCAAATTCCACATTTGATCTATGACCACTCTTATATGAATAAATATGACCTAATATTGGTTTACCAAGTAATGATAAATCACCAATTAAATCTAATATTTTATGTCTAACTGGTTCATCTTCATATCTTAATTGAGCATTATTTAATGTATTATTTGATTCATGATAAATCAAGCTTTTACCTAGATATTCTTGGATTTCATCTATATCAGATTTAGTATTTTTTTGACATAAGAAAATTACTGCATTTTCTAAGCTACCACCCTTAATTAAATTATCTTTTTTTAAATAACTTATTTCATCAAGAGAGCAAAAAGTTCTAGCTGCAGCTATCTCCTTTCCATAGTCAAACAAAGAATTTAGAGTAAATTTTTGCTTACCTACACCTTTAAAGGGAAAATCTGATTCAAAAGTTACAGAAAATTTTTCTGATGGTGTTATCTTTAATACAATATCAGAGCATTCATCATAATAAACTATAGGCTCAGATATTTTATAATAATTTCTATTAGCAGACTGTTCACGTAACCCAGAACTTAATATTTTATTAAAAAATATTTCACTACTGCCATCTAAAATTGGAGGTTCAATATTGTCAATTTCTACTAATAAATTATCAATTTCTAATGCATAAAGAGAAGATAATAAATGTTCAATAGTAAAAATTTCAACATTATTTTTCCCAATTGTTGTTCCTCTATTTGTGCTAATAACATTTTCTAAAATAGCTTCAATATAAACAGGATCTTCAAGGTCAACTCTTTTAAAAATAATCCCGGAATTCTCTTTTAATGGCTTTAGTAAGATATTAGATTTTTGACCAGTATGTAACCCAATTCCTGAGAAGGAAACTTCAGAAGATATAGTTTTTTGTTTATCCATTATTTCTTTTACTCAATAATCTATTAAGAGTAGCCATTTTTTTTAATCTTAACTTGTGATCTTCAGCTGGATTACCTGATATAAAAGAATTTTCTTTAACATTTTTCCAAACAAATGAATTTCCTAAAATAACAGAGTTTTTGCCAATTTCTAAATTATCGATGATACTTGTACCACCTCCAATTTTAACATTTTCATATAAAACAGTACTCCCTGCAATACCAACTTGGCCTGCAATCACACAGTTATTATTTATTTTAACATTATGAGCAATTTGCACCATATTATCTATTTTTACATTATCCCCTATTACCGTAGCATCTATTGTTCCTCTATCAATACAGGTATTAGAGCCTATAGTAACATTATCTCCTATTAAAACTTTTCCAATATGAGGAATATTGTAACTGATACCATTGTCTTGGATAAGTCCAAAACCATCAGCACCAATAACACACCCGGCATCAATAACACAGTTGTTGCCAATTTCAACATCATTATAAAGGATGGTATTTGGATATAAAATACTATTCTTGCCAACTGTTGAATTATCTCCTAAATAACAACCAGGGTAAATAATTGAATTTCTACCAATATGAACATTTTTGCCTAAATTAACATTGTCCAATATTTTTGCTTTACATGTATTATTTTTTTTATTGTTTGTCATTAATTTTTTTTTGAAATGTTTTAAAACTTTTATAAATGCTAAACCAGAATTATTAACTTTTATGTATGTTTTATTTTCAGATATTTCATTAAAATCCTTATCAATAATAAATACCGATGCATTTGATTTTTTTAAATGTCTTTTATATGAAGAATCTTTTAAATATGTCATATGGTTAACTTTACCATTTTTAATACCACATATTCCTTCAATTAAAAAATCAGAATCTCCAATAATTTTACCATTAATTAATTTCGAAATTTCTGAAACTAAAAACATAGATTATTCTTTAATCTCGTTGATATTAGCTTTTTTAAGTGAATCTAGAACATCTGAAGTCAAATTATGTGAATCTAAGGCATAAACTATAGAGCCTTGGACTGCATCAAAAATATAATCATATCCTCTTTCTTCACCTATTGATCTGATTACCTTATCAATTGTTTGCAATATTGGAGCTAATAACTCGTTTTGAAGCTTATATAGTTCTCCTTCAGGTCCAAAATATTTCAATTGCCAATCCTGAATTTCTTGTTGTTTTCTAGTGATATCTGATTCCATTTGTTTCTTTTTTTGTTCACTTAAAATTATACTCCCTGTTTGATATGCATTTGTTAGACTATCAAGTGATGTAAGCTTCTTCTCATAAATCGTTTGTAATCTTTTTTGTTCTTTTTCTAACTCAACTTGAATTTGTCGTACATCTTCGTATTCGGACATAATTATTTGAGAATCAATATATCCTATTTTAGTGTCAGCATACATTAACGAAAACATCATAGAACATATTATTAATATTATTTTTTTCACTTTTTCTCCTTTTTTATTAATTCATTGGCATTCCGAATAGTAAATGATGTTCCCATCCCGAAGGTATATTAGAATCATTATAAATACTATCGAAACCATAACCTACATCATAACCTAGCATCCCAAGCATTGGCATATGAATTCTTACACCAACACCTACTGCCCTTTTCAAGTTAAAAATATCAACTGATTCAAAATCTTCCCATACATTTCCTGCATCTCCAAAAATAAGACCATATATTGTTGGAGAATCTGAAAATTTATAACGTAATTCCATTGAATATTTAACCATTATTTTTCCACCATCAGAACTTAAATATCCTGAATTTATTTTTTTAGGACCTATACCGTTATCAACATATCCTCTCAACATTTCTCCATAAGGGATGCCCGTACCTCCCATAACAAACCTAGCACTATATGGAATGAATTGATTATCGTCTAATTCTAATAATGCACCAAATTTAAGATTTTGGAACATAACTATTTCATTATAAACTGGCGAATACCAATCAAAGCTAAAAACCTGTTTATGGTAACTCTCATTACCACCTAATAACGATCCTGAAAAAGTAGAAGACCATAAAAATTTTGAGCCTTCAGTCGGAAACTCTGGTCTATTTCTACTATCTCTAGATATAATTTGAGAAATAGCAACACCTCTTCTTGAAGCATAACCAAAAGCACTACTCTCCTCAATTATAATAGATTGATCAAAATCATCTAATAATTCATCAATAGGACCTCTATAATCTGTTTTTCTTACAGATAGTGACCAATTTCCCTTGAAAAAATAATCAGGCCATTCAAATCTACGACCAAACATTATTGAGATTCTATCTGAAACAGTATCATATTTTAATAAGCTATTTGAACTTTGACCTTGTTCACTGTGTGAGATAGAAAATCCAATTGAATTAGGGGTATCAAATAATCTAGGTTCTCTAAAGCTAAATGAAAAAGATTCATAATCATTATATGTTGAGCTATTTGAAGTTATAGACTGATTTTGAATTTGATTTTGAAGACCTTTCGAATAATTGACTGAGAGCATTTGTCCCTTACCCATAAAATTAATAAATTCAAATCCTCCACCTCCTGTTAAGCCCTGTACTTCATTATATCCCATACTAAAATTTGCTCTTCCAGTTTCTTTTTCAATAACTGATAGTTTAATATCCACTTGGTTATCAGAATTACTAATAGTCGAAATATCAGGGACAACATTTTCAAAATAATTAAGAAGAAAAATACTATTCAAACTATCGTAAATTTTATTATAACTAAAAATATCTCCAGGATAAATCTTCATTTCTCTTCTAATCACATTTTCATATGTCTTGTTATTACCTGATATGGATATTTTTCTTATTTTAGTTTTTTCATTTTCAGTAATGAAAAAATTGATATCTAAATTATTTTTTGTATCAGGAATAATTTCATAATCCATTTGAACAAAAAAGTACCCCTCATCTAAATATTTTGACTTTAAATTACCAATTGCAATATCAAATTCAGTCTTAGAATATAATTGATTCTCAGATAGACCTAAATCTATTATTAGTTCTTCATCGCTAAATATTTCATTACCATCAAATGAGAAACTACTAAAATAACTTATTTCATTCTCACTAATTGAAATAAGCAATTCAATTCCATCTTGAGATATATTAATTTTTTTATCTATTACTTGCATATCTTTGAAACCATTATCTTTATAAAAAGTTTCTATATTTTTTATATCAATATCAAAATCATTTTCTACAAACTTTCCCTTCCAAAATTTATACCAACGATGTTCGCTTGTATTGGTTAGGTTTTTTAATAATTTTGATTTAGTATAATTATTATTACCTGTAAAATTAATTTTTTTAATTTTTACTTTACTACCTTCTAAAACTTTGAATAAAACACTTTTTGAATAGACATCATCTGTGTCTTGAAGCTCGTAATCAACTTTGATATTATGATAATTCTTATTTTTATATTCCTCAATTATAATATTTTTAGCTTTAATTATATCATTATTAGATAATCTTTGCATTGTGGTAAGATTAATTTTGTCTAATAATGTTGATTCTTTAATTTTGCTACATCCTAAGAATTTTACATCTTTTAAAACAGGGAATTCCTCAACGACAATCTTAAGGTCAATAAAATTATCGTAGTATCCAGTTACAAAAAATTGAACATCTGAAAAAACTTTTAATCTTAACAAACTTTTGATTGCTGAACTAAATCTTTCAAAATCAATTTGAGAATTTTTATTAGAAATTAATGAGCCATTATCGAACTTATTATTATAATTTTCATCAATAAATTGTTCGTCAATATCAAAAATACCATTATTATTATCGTCATCAAAAGGCTCGCCTGGGAATAAACCAATATTTCTAAATATCTGATTTTTAGTTGCAGTGATAATTCCTTCTACTTCAATTTTAGATATGTATATATCATTTGAAATTAGAAATGATGAAAAAATAAATATGAAAATTTTATTATTTTTTTTAATCCAACTTACCATATCTTCTCTCTCTTAAATTATACTCATCTATAATATCTTTTAATATTTTTTTATTAAAATTAGGCCAATACTCATCTATAAAAAATATTTCAGAATATGCTATCTGCCATAATAGAAAGTTTGATAAACGTTTTTCATACCCAGTCCTAATTAATAAATCAGGATCTGGTATTTCTTTTGTGTATAATGAATTTGTAAAATTCTCAATATCTATTTCACTTTTTTTATTTTTTAAAAGCTTATTAATTGCCGTAACTATTTCTTGTCTGCTTCCGTAGCTAAGAGCTAAAACTAACTTCATCTTTTTATTATTTTTAGTTTTTGACTCTAATTCATCGATTTTTCTTCTAGTTAATAAATCTAACTTTGATTTATCACCAATAACTTTAAATTTTATATCATTTTCTAATATCAGATTAACTTCTTTTATTAATGTTTTTCTAAATAAATTCATTAAAGATAGTACTTCACCAGCAGGCCTATTCCAATTTTCATTAGAAAATGTATATAGAGTTAGATAATTAACACCTAGTTCAGAACAGTACTTTGTGATTTCTTTAACTACTTTAACACCTTTTTCATGACCCTTGAATCTATCTAATTTTTTATTAAGCGCCCATCTTCCGTTACCATCCATAACTATTGCAATATGATTTGGAACTTTATTTTTTATTTTTGGCTTCAAAATTAATCAATAATTTTTTTTGAAATATTATAAAATTCTTTTGAATTATATGTATCTAAATCTTCTAACACATAAGGAGTACCACTATCAGAACAAGATGATAAATGTGAATCTATATTCAATTTTCCCAGCAGAGGAACATTTAATCTATTACTTTCTTTTGCCCCACCTAGCCCGCTAAAAATATTAAAGGATATTTCAAAATCACCATTACTATCGATATCAATCTTTTCATTCTCCAATAACAGCTTAATATTGGTATAATTATCAATACCAGATATTTTTCCTTTAACACAATAGTTTGACATGTTTTCCACTACACCTAAAATAGGAACATTAACTTTTCTAAACATATCTGAACCTTTTTCTACATCAATTAATGATAAATCTTGTGGTGTAGTAACAATTATAGCTCCACTTAATGCAATTTTTTGGACTAGAGTTAATTGTATATCTCCAGTTCCAGGAGGCAAATCTATAAATAAAAAGTCTAATTCTCCCCAATTTACATTATCAAAAAATTGTTGAGTCATTCTTGCTACCATAGGACCTCTCCATATTGTAGATTTATTATCATTATTTATAAATCCAAAAGACATAAATTCCATACCATACTTTTTAAAAGGAATTAATTTATTATCAATTAATTCTGGTTGTTCATAATTTTTAATCATGGTTGGTAAACTTGGTCCATAAATATCTAAATCTAATAAACCTACTTTATATTTTTTTGATAACTGGCATGCTAGATTCAATGCTACGGTTGACTTTCCTACCCCGCCCTTACAACTTCCTATAGCAATTATATTTTTAACACTATCTAAGCTGTTGTTACTAGACTCTTCAAGCTCTTTAATAAAATCAACGGTAATATTCAAGAAATCATAACTTTTATTCAAAAGATCAATTATATCTTCTTGGATTATTTTTTTATGATTATCATTATTTGTTTTTAGGTTTAATAATACTTTGATATTATTTTCATCGATTACTATATCTTTTAAAATACCAAAAGAAATAATATCTCTATTAAACTCTGGGTATTTTATTTTTTTTAATTCCTCAATAATATTTTTTTTTAAATCATTCATTAATTATTATGTTATTTTATTTATGCTTTTATTTATGGTAAAAAATACATTCTAATTTAAGATTAAAGAAAAAATCAACAAATATATAAATAATATAATTTATTAGTATTAAATTTGCTTGTGATGTAAATATTTATTATTTGAATCTTTGGAATTAAATTATTTTTTTTACTTATAAATTATTTTTTATATATAAATAATTTTAATTATTTATAATTTTTTTATACTTTTAATTCCCTCTAATAAAATTCCTAAATCAATATTTATCTCACTTAAATAAATAAGAGAGGTACGTCTATATGAAAATTAATAGAGAAATCTATATTAATTCAACTATAGGTAGCTCTAGAGCAGCAATACTTGAAAACAAAGTATTAACTGACCTTTATATAGATTTTCCTGACCATAAAAAAATGGTTGGTAATATATATAAAGGTAAAGTTCAAAATGTGCTGCCTGGAATGCAAGCTGCTTTTGTTGATATTGGGTATAATATAAATGCATTTTTACCATTTACTGAAATTAGTGGTATTAATAGTCTAAATAATGTCTCATTTGAAATTGAAGGTGATAAAAAGTCTAATAAAGATAAGCAAACAAATTTAGAGATAGGTGATGAGGTCATGGTTCAAGTAATCAAAGAACCATTTCTAGGTAAAGGCCCGAGAGTTACCATGGATATTTCATTGGCTGGGAATCTAATAGTTTTGGTACCAAATCAAAACTATATTGGAATATCAAAAAAAATAAACGATAAATATGAAAGAAAAAGATTAAAAAATGTAATCAGTAGCTTTAAAGAAAAAGACTTCGGAATAATAGTTCGGACGATAAGCTCGTTAAAAGATGAAAAAATTATAAAAAATGATTATAGCGAACTTAAATCTGAATGGAAAAACATTAATTCTCAGTTTAAAACAAGTGATTCATGCCAAGAAATATATAATGACTATAATTTTTCTAAAATCATATCAAGAGATTTATTTACAGAATCGATAAATAATATATATATTGATAATAAGACAATTCATAAAAAAGTATATAAAAGTATAAAAGGATTAAATCCTGATAAAATTAAAAATATACAATTTTATAACAAGAAAATTCCAATATTTGATAATCATAACATAGAAAATCAAATTTCAAAATCACTAAAAAATAAAGTTTGGCTCAAAAGCGGTGCCTATCTAATTATAGATCATACTGAAGCCATGGTAGTAATTGATGTTAATAGTGGAAGATTTGTAGGAAAAAAATCTCATGAAGAAAATTCATTAGCAATAAACTTAGAATCAGCAAAAGAAATAGTTAAACAGCTAAGGATTAGAGATATTGGAGGTCTAGTTGTTATAGATTTTATAGATCTTGCTAATACTAAAAATAGAAAAAAAGTATATGAAGAAATTAAAAGGAACCTCATAAGAGATAGAGCAAAAGTCTCAATATCAGAATTTTCTGAATATGGTCTTCTTCAAATGACCAGACAAAGAATTGGATTAAGCTTACTATACTCCTTAACTCATGAATGTAAAAATTGCAAAGGATTAGGTAGAGTCGAATCCTATGATTTTTCAATGACAAAAATTGAAAATTGGATTAAACGGTTTAAAGCAAAACATAATGACAAAAGATTAATTACATATGTTAATGATGGGATGTATAATTATATTAACAATAATAAAAAGAAAATTATTAATACTTTAATTTTTAAAAACTGGATATGGATTGAACTAAAAATTGATAACTCCTTAAATTCTAACGATTTTAGAGTTTACTCTAAAAAAAGAAAAAAAGATATCACAAATGAAGTTTAACTTGTTTTGTAACTATCCATATAGATATATTAACAAGCTTAAAATGAGGGAATATGTACGCAATAGTTAATTATAAAGGTAACCAAATTTTAGTAAAAGAGGGGGAAAATACGAGAATTCCTTTTCTAAAAGACTCTAAAATTGGTTCAACACTAGATTTTGATAATGTTCTATTTTTTGATGATGGCAAGAAAAAACATTACGGTAATCCAATATTAAAAAATATTAATTTTAAAGCAAAAATTGTATCTCATGAAAGAGATTCTAAAGTGATTGTTTTTAAAAAGAAACGAAGAAAAGGCTATCAGAAAAAAAATGGTTATAGAGATCAATTTACCATAATCAAATTTGATAAATTATCTTCAGAAAAAACTACGACTGCTAAAAAAACTACGGCTGCTAAAAAAACTACGGCTGCTAAAA
>CERI01117628.1_pt1 | contig 20214 bp, 12 predicted proteins | sample 350261 | NCBI WGS metagenome assembly CERI01 (sample SAMEA2620979, study PRJEB7988) | marine metagenome | isolation source: saline water (ENVO:00002010), including
TTATATAATTTAGGTGGAATAACTGTAACTGAAAATCATAAAGTATTTAAATTAGGAGAAGGGTGGATAAATGTTAAAAATCATCCTGATAGTAAAAAAATAGACAATAAAGAGAACTATTTATATTGCTTAGGAACAGACACAAAAATTATAAAAATAGATAAATATTTATTTTCAGATTTTGATGAAATTGATGATGAAGATATAGAAGAGTTAAAAGAAAACCTAAGTAAAGATTCTATTGTAAAAACTAGATTCGATATTCATAAAAATTTAGAATCTGCTTTAGATGAAAATACGATAATAGAATTAAATGATTTCAACAAAGTAAAAATAAATGAAATTAAAATAGGTTCAAAATTAAACGATGGATCTATTGTAACAGGATTAGTAGAAATAAAAACGGATGATATAAATGAATTTGGTGTGTACAAACTAAACAATGTAGAAATATATTGTACTAAAAATACTGAGTTGAATTTAGGAGAAGAGAGAAACAGTAGTTTTATAAAAAAAAAATCTCCTAATAAATGTTATCATTTATTAACTGATAAAGGAGGATTTTATTATAAAAATGTCTTTATATCAAATTATGGAGTATCTATCGATAGATATTTATCTTTTGAAAATTTAAATAATCCTAAATTAAAATAAAATATTATCTATAGGTTTTGTATAGATAACATGGCTAAATCTATGCTAGATAAATTACATAAATTTTCATTACCCGCTTCTTTATTGATTTTAATTGTACTTCTCGTTATTTTATCCCCACTATTCCCAAGTGGATGCGCGGAAAATTTTTCCTCTGGTGCTCCTTTAAATTATAAGATGGAAACGGGTGTATTAAATGGTTGGCAAGATATGGAAAAAGATTCATGGAATTCGAGTGATTGGTTTAAACATTTAGAAGGAAATACCGGAGGTGCAGTTCCTTTACCTGAAAATCAATTAGCCTTTTTCTATAAAAATAAATTTGATCCCTCCTGTTGTCCTTCCACTTATACATCATCCACCGGATGTGCTTGTGAATCCCCAGAACAAGCTAAATATTTAAATCAAAGAGGAGGAAATAGAACCTTAACTAGCGAATTTTAATTATGAGTTTTTATTTTTCGCTAGTATATAAAATTGAAATGTATATGAAGAATAAAATATAGCTTAATGATGGCCGAGCTTCTCCCTGTTCTAGATGTGGCTACACCTCGTCATATTAGTTCGGAACTTTCTGCGTTTTTAAATAAACCGTCAGACGCCAAAATATCAATAAAGGATGCAACGAAAGAGATTTTCAAATACATCAAAGATAACAATCTTAGAGATAAAGATAATCCACGATATTTTCAAGTAGACGCTACACTTTCTAAACTATTCAAAAGTCATTCACAAGATGGTCAACTATCTAGTTTAAAAATACTGAGCTATACATGCCATAATTATAAAAAACTGAAATATAAATATGCTAAATGACTTAATATAATTATTTGGTAAACATTAATTAGTCTTTTTTACAACAGGATTTACCCAATCAATTAAGGAAAGTTATTAAATTTGCAATATATTTAAAATGTTTCTGGAAGATATTCTTAAAGCGTAAGAATAAAAAATAGTAGAAATCTTAAAATATAAACATATCTTTGTCATCTACTCTAAATATTTAAAAAAATTAAATATTTAGCCTATAAATAACTTGGTAAATTAATTACACTGATTTAACTTTTAAATATATTTACATATACATGTTTTTCCATGATTGATCCGGATTTTTAACTAGGAGCTTTGATAGATTTTCTGTTGTAACAGTAAAAGGGAAATTTGCATCTAATGTCATTAATTTTTCAAATAATTTATCTTCTGGTTTCATAAATTTATATAGATTAAGTTTTGTATAAATTATTTCTATACATCTTTTCAAATTTCTAACACCATCTTCTTTATCTGTGTAATTTTCGATCACATGTTTAATTATATTATCATCCAAAATAACATCATCATCTTTAAAAGATACTTGTTTGAGAATATTTGGCATTAAATAATTTTTAACAATAACCGTTTTTTCAATAAAACTATATCCTTTAGTTTGCACTCTATACATTCTATCCAATAAAATAGGATTCACTTTTCTTTCATCATTGTAACTAAATATAAATAAACATTTACTCAGATCAAACTCTAATTCAGAGAAATATTTATCATGAAATTTTGAATTCTGAGTAGTATCTGTCAGATGAGTCAATATACCTATAATTTCTTCTCCTTTTGGCGTATCACTTACCTTATCTAATTCATCAAAGAAGAATACAGGATTCATACTTTTACACTTAATTAAACTATCAATTATTTGTCCCCACATTGACCCCTCGTAGGTGAACGAATGTCCTTCTAAAAATGATGAGTCAGTAGCTCCTCCCAATGTAATAAATGCAAAATCTCTTCCTAGTACATTACTTATACCTTCTTTAACAAGCGTAGTTTTACCTGTTCCCATAGGACCTTTAATAGCAATAGCAGAACCTATAGCACTAGGATTAGAAATCCATTGACCAATCATTTGCATAATTTGTAATTTTACATCATCCATGCCGTAAACAGCTTTATCAAGAGTTTTTTTGGCGTCAGTTATAAATTGAGAACATGCTTCATGAGTATCTTTTTCTATAGAAACCGGCAGATGCTTATATTTTCCAAAAGGAATTTGCATAAAAGTATCCACCCATTGTTTTAATTTAAACATTTCACCTCCACCGATTTCTGACGATTTTAAACTCATGATTTTTTTATAAGCGATAGATTTATAATTAAGAGGTATATCTGCATCTAATAGCTGTAATTTATACGGTTTATCAACAATATTATAATCAACAATTTCTTTTAAATGTTTTAAAATTAATTTTTGTTCTTCAATATTTAATTTTTCCTTAAAATATTTAACATCTCCATTCCTCTTATTCTGTTTAATCAAAGAAGTAAAATTTTTTAGATTTTTACTTTTAATTTTTTTATGTTTTTTTTTTTCAGACTTTTCAATTAATTTTTCTTTATTTTCTAAATCTTTTTTAAGGCTTTTAATTACAGGCGGCAAGTCATCTTCTTTTACATTAAGACTCAATATATGATTATTAAGCATTTCTTTTAATAATTTCAAAGACTCTTTATTTTCTTCAGATGATTCTAAGATTTCTTCTTCTTCTTCTTCATCATCATCCTCTTCTTCATCATCTTGATTATCATTTTCAGATTCAGTTCCGGACTCATCCTCTGATTCAGTTTCGTCTTCTGAATCATATTCCTCTTCTAAAAGTTTATTATCACCAATAGTAAAATTAATAGTAAAATTTCCATTTTTAACCATTTCATCAATATCTAACTCATTATTTTCTTCTTCAGATTCGGAGTCTTCATCGGATTCTTCTTCCTCTTCTTCTTCGGATTCTTCCTTTTTTTTCTTTTTTGTTAGAGTAGATTTATTTTTGCTTGGCTTTTTAACTTCATCTTGATCATTTTTTTTCTTTATTGTATTAATCAATTTACTAGTCGCTTTAGCTTTAGATTTAGAATGTTTAGAAGGATATAAGGTTGCTAATAAGTTTCTGTAATCTTCAACATCAAATTCATCGGTTTTTTCATAATCAGATTCTTCTGAATAGTCCGAATCTGAGTCAGAGTCGGAATATTTTTTATTGTTCTCTTTCTCCGTATCCTTGCCTTTAGATCTTGTGTTATATTTATGAGATTTATTCATATCTTTAGACATTCTATATTAAGATTATATAAATATAATTATTATATTTAAGTGCAATCAATTTTTTATATAAATTAGAAAATTGATTATAAACTAAACTATCTAAATAATATAATATATAAGAAGTATGTCCGAAAAATTAAATGGCATAATTAATAAAAAAAGAGCATCAAAAATAATTGGAATTCAATTTTCAATTTTATCACCAGAAGAAATAATTAAGAAATCTGTTGCAGAAATTGTTAGTAGAGATACTTATATTAATAATAAACCGGTCGTAGGTGGATTATTTGATCCTAGAATGGGAACATTAGATCCTGGATTAATTTGTCCTACGGATGGATTAGATTATATGCAAACTCCGGGATATTTTGGTCATATTAATTTAGCATGTCCATTATTTTACATTCAATATTTAAGTACAATAATGAAAATATTAAGGTGTGTATGTTTTAAGTGTAGTAAATTATTAATAAGTAAAGAAAAATATAAACAGGCGTTAGATATGTCTCCTGACGCAAGATGGAATTTTATATTTGGTTTAGCAAGTAAAGTAGAAAGATGTGGTGAAGAAACTCATAATGGGTGTGGTTGTAAACAGCCGAAAAAAATTAAAAAGGAGGGATTTGCTTCATTAATAGCAGAATGGACAAATTTAGTTGGAGTGGAAGAAGGATCAGAAGAAATGTCGTTAGCATTAACACCTGCAATATGTTTAAAGATTTTAAGAAGAATATCAGACGAAGATGTAAATTTCATGGGATTTAGCCCTATTTGGTCACGTCCTGATTGGATGATTTGTCAGGTTCTGGCTGTACCACCTCCAGCGGTACGTCCATCAGTAAAACATGACTCACAACAAAGAAGTGAAGATGATTTAAGTCATATTATTGTAAACATTATAAAAACAAATAATACGTTGCAAGAAAAGATAAAGAATAATGCAGCTGGAAATGTAATTCAAGATTGGACCACATTATTACAATATTATGTATCCACATTGGTGGATAATAAAATTCCTGGCGTTGCAGCGTTTGCTCAACGTTCCGGTAGACCTTTAAAATCAATTAAGGAAAGATTAAATGGAAAACATGGAAGAGTAAGGGGAAATTTAATGGGAAAAAGAGTAGATTATAGTGCAAGATCAGTAATTACCCCAGATCCGAATATATCAATAAAGGAATTAGGTGTCCCAATGAAAATAGCAATGAATTTGACAAGGCCAATAAAAGTAAATACACTAAATAAAAATTACTTAACTAAATTGATACAAAACGGCCCCAATGTTTATCCAGGAGCGAAAATATTAGTTAAAAGAAATGGTGATAGTATATATTTAGAAAATACGGATAGGGACTCAATTATTCTTGAAAATGGAGATTTTGTGCACCGTCATATGCTTAATGGTGATGCAGTATTATTTAATCGCCAACCAACATTACACCGAATGTCGATGATGTGTCATGTAGCAAAAATTATGCCAAAAGGAGATACTTTCAGATTAAATGTCGGTGTTACAAAACCATATAATGCAGATTTTGATGGTGATGAAATGAATATGCACATGCCTCAAGATGATGAATCTATAAGTGAATTATTAAATTTAGCAGCGGTGCCTTGGCAAATTATTTCTCCTGCAAACAATAAGTCGATTGTAGGAATATTTCAAGATTCCTTATTAGGAAGTTTTCAGTTTACAAGAGAAAATATAGATTTCGATGCAAGAAGTGCAATGAATTTACTGATGAGTTTTGATAAAATTAATTTAGATTTACTTCCAAAAAATAAAAGAATTACCAGCTTTGATATATTAAGCCAAATATTACCTCCTTTATCATTAAAATATAAAACTAAACAATTTAAAGAAACTGATGAAAATCAGGACAATGCAATTTTACAAATTGAAAATGGCAAATATATTAGAGGTCAAATAGATAAGGGAGTGTTGGGAGATGGTTCAAAGGGTTTAATTCATCGAATCACAAATGATTATGGAAATCAGCATGCTGCTGATTTTATTGATGATATCCAAAATATTATTACTGAATATATGAAATCTAGTGCTTATAGCGTCGGCATTAGTGATTTAATGGCTGATAAACAAACAACCGATAAAATTACAGGTGTTATAACAAATAAAAAAAAGGACGTTCAAACTCTTATAGATGAAACACATCTTGGAATATTTCAAAATAAAAGTGGTAAATCTAATGAAGATGAATTTGAAACTCAAGTTAATGATATTTTAGGACAAGCATTAAATTCTGCCGGACGAATTGGTTTAGAAAGCCTAAGTAAGGATAACCGATTCGTAATTATGGTTAAAGCTGGATCTAAAGGGTCTGAAATTAATATTTCTCAAATGATTTCTTGTTTAGGTCAACAACAGGTTGATGGTAAAAGAGTACCATATGGTTTTGAAGATAGAACTTTACCACATTTCTGTAAATATGATGATTCTCCAAAGGCACGTGGATTTGTTGAACATTCATTTATTGAAGGTTTAACACCAGAAGAATTATTCTTTCATGCGATGGGTGGAAGGGTAGGATTAATTGATACTGCTGTAAAAACAAGTACTACTGGTTACATACAACGAAGGCTTATTAAGGGTCTGGAAGACATTAAAGTTGAATATGATATGACAGTTAGAAATAATAAAAAGAAAATTATACAATATACTTATGGAGAAGATAGTTTTGATACGGTTAAAGTTGAAAATCAAAAATTTCCTATAATTTCAATGTCGCTAGATGAACTTTATAGTCATTTTCAAATGCCAGATGATGATTTAAAATCTAATTCTGTTTTTACAACTACTTATACAAAAGCAACAGCAAAAAGATATCAAACACAAAAAAATGATAGTAATAAAAGAGCAAAAGAAATTTTAGATATGATTATAGATTCGCGAGAAAACATATGTAAAAACGTTTTTCAAAATAAAGATAATAATTCTATTAACATTCCAGTTGCATTTCAATTTTTAATCAATAATGTTCAAGGTCAACAATTTATTAATTCTGGTTCTATGGTTGATATTACCCCATTAGAAGTATTTACTATTATTGATAATACATTTAAATTATTGGAATCCAACTTTTATGTTAAACCAACTCTTTTATTTAAAATCGCCTATTACTTTAATCTTTCCCCTAATAATTTGTTAATGATTAAAAAATTTAATAAAAAAACTATTTTAATTTTGATGGATCAAATAATTTTAAGCTATAAACAAGCGATTATTGCACCAGGAGAAATGGTGGGAATTATTGCCGCACAGAGCATAGGGGAACCTACTACCCAAATGACTCTAAATACCTTTCATTTTGCAGGCGTAGCATCTAAATCTAATGTAACTAGGGGTGTACCGAGGATTGAAGAAATTCTATCTTTATCTGAGAATCCCAAAAATCCTTCTTGTACAGTTTATCTACTACCTGAACAACAGTTTGAACAAAATAATGCTCAAAATATTATGAATAGAATTGAACATACTAAATTAAAAGAAATAGTTGATGCAATTTCTATATGTTTTGATCCAGATGACTCTGAAAGTTTAATTGATGAAGATAAATTATTAATGGATCAATTCAAAGAATTTGAAAATACATTATCAGAATGCTTAAATGCTGAAGCTAATGTAGAACCTACTGATAATTCAAAATGGGTTATTAGAATGGAATTAAATATAGAAGAAATGCTAGATAGAAGTCTTACTATGGATGATATTAATTTTGCTATAAAGAATACCTATAATAATGAAGTTTCTTGTATATATAGTGACTATAACAGTGATAATTTAGTATTTAGAATTAGATTAAATACACAGAAAAAACAAAAACAACTATCTCTTGATCAACAAGATGAAATTTATATGATTAAAAATTTTCAAGATGAATTATTAGAAAATTTAATTCTTCGTGGTATAAAAGGTATCAATAAAGTTATTCCTAGAAAAATTACCGATTCTTTAATATTAGAAGATGGAGCCTATCAGCGTAAAGAAATATGGGTTTTAGATACTGTTGGAACTAATTTATTAGATTTATTAAGTTTGGATTATATCGATGTAAACAAGACATTCACAAATGACATTCAAGAAATTTATCGTGTTTTGGGAATTGAGGCAGCTAGACAAGCTATCTTCAATGAAATTACAGATGTAATTGAATTTGATAATACTTACATTAATGTTCACCATCTGAATATTTTATGTGATAGAATGACTTGCAATGATAAAATGGTCTCCATTTTTAGACACGGAATCAACAATGATGACATCGGACCCATTGCTAAAGCATCCTTTGAAGAAACTCCTGAAATGTTCCTTAAGGCTGCTCGTCACGGAGAATTAGATACAATGAGAGGCATTTCCGCTAATATTATGTGCGGACAAGAAGGATTCTTTGGTACGAGTGCTTTCTCATGCTTATTAGACACCGCAGCACTAAGTTCCATTAAAGCCGAAACTCAAGAACTATTTGATGAAAATAAGTTTATTGATGATTCATTAACCCAAGAAGCTAATGATCCTTGTTCTATTCAAAATCTTACAATTGCAAATAATGTGGATGTTATTCAACCTTCTAATATGGGAGATATAGATGATGATTACGAATTAGATTTTTAAACATAAATTATAATAAATATATAATAAATACTTTAATTATATATTTATATTTATTATTTTCTTTTCCTAATTAGAAGCTTCTTTCAATTTTAACTTTATTTTTTTATTTAATTTACTTGTCTTAGTTAAATTTTTTACAATTTTTAATTTCTTAGGTTTAAAATTATTTATATATTCTTCTAAAATATTTTTTTCATCATCTATTTGATTTAAAATATCTCTCTGAATTTCATCTGATAATAAGCTTATATCTAAAACATATTTATCTTCATATTCTAATAATTTATATTTCGGATATTCATTTGGTTTTATAGCTGGTACTTTTATAAAACTATATTTATTATCATCACTTTTATTTAATACCAATATATTTGCATCTGATTCAATAAATTTACTAGTCTTATATAAAATTAATGGTAAATCTAATTTATTTGAAAGAATCCATAGATCAAATATTGAGAGATAATATATATTAATCATAAATAAAGTAGCAACATCTACCTCACCCTTTTCTAATAATTTAATTAATTTAGGCTTGCCTTGTTTTTTTAAAATACTCATTATTTTTTTATTATCCTTATTAAATAATTTTACATATTCCTCCGATAATATTGATCTTAATTTTTCTTTTGTCATATCTTTATCCTTCGTTTCTTGAATTACTTTTAAAATTATATCAAAAGTACAATTATCTTTAAGACTTCCAAATGATAGCTCCTTACTTCCTCTAGGAAATATATTTCTCCATTTATTTCCTTTTGAATCGGATATTTTTGATTCAATAATATTACAATTATTTTCTTTTTCAATATCATCAATATTTTCTTTAATTACTATATTGGAATAAGTTTGTGATTTTTGTGGTTCAGCTGTATCATATGTATTAAAAGTAATATATTTATTATCACTCTCTATTATTATATCTGTAAAATATTCTTCAATTAATGATTCTAATAAAATTATTTCAGAATCGGATAAATTATATTTTATATTTGAAAAATTCAAGAAAACCTTTGGTTCCAAAATAAACGCTCTAATTCTATTATATCTTACTAATTCATCTGATAATCGACCAAAATATAGTTTTTCATTATTTTTCTCATTTATTAAATTTATACTCGGTATTAATAATTTACAAGTATCATCTTCAGTCATACAAAAAACATTTTCATTACATTTATCACTAGATAATTGATTACACATAGTGATATCTTCTATATTTTGCAATAATATATTTTCAATTTCTATAAATTTTACTAAGTTTTTTAATAATTTTTTTAGTAAATTTTCGACTCTTTTTAATTTATTAAAATATGTTAATTCTTTATTATTTAATATTATTTCTATTTCTAACCTATAATTTTTATTTTTATAATTTCCTAATTCTAGTCTTACTATATTTCTAAAATTGATATAAAATTCACTTTCCATTTTAATTTTTTTCACATATTCTAATCTTTTTTTATCAATTTTATTATTCAATATTATATTTTTATTAGTTATATCATAATTTGAATTATTTATTATTTCAAGATCATCCCCAAAATTATCAACAATGGGCGGATTTATTAAAACGAATTGATTTGTTTTAGTTATAATACCTATAATTAGATTATCTTCTATAACTTTTATAACGGGTAAACATGGTATAGATTTATCACTTTTCCTATAAATGTCTTCTAACATATCTTTTGTTTCCAAATAAGTTATCCCTTCATATGAATCTATCCACTTCAATGGATATTTATCCCATATTGGAGCGGATGGAAATGTAGGTACATAAATTAATTTATCATCTATTAATACTTCTACACCTATAATTTTTCCACTATAATTCATTAATTGAGAACTTATTGAATAATTTAATTTACCTAACCGTTTTATTATGTCCTCTAATATTAAATTATTATCAAATTTATAAATGGTAGGTAAACTATTAAAAGGACGACATTTTTTATTATAAGATATTTTAATAAAATTCAAAAATTTTTTTAATTGATCTAATATATTTGATTGTTTTAAACTAAATCTATAATTTATGAAATATTTATTACCTTTATCTTCATACAATAAAATTGGTTCATATAAGTTATTAATTTTTATTAATATGGTACTTCGTTTATTTATATCAAATAATAAACTAGAATAATGATTTGTTGGACAAATAATAGATACATTGCTTGTTATATCATCTTTTTTTACTTCTAATATAATTAAATTTAGTCCATTTGGAAATAATTTTTCATTTGGATTACAAATTAAATCCCACAAGTATTCATAATCTATAAAACTTTCTTTATTCTTAATAAATTTTCTATAATTTTCATATGCTCTGCATATTTTTTTTAATAATTTTATTTTTTCAGGATCAGAACTGGACAATTCTGTAAATATTTTACTTTCCCCATATTTTGAAAGGTCTACTGTTTTTCCATTATCAAATATTTCAATTAAATTTCCATTTTGCAGTGTAATAAATTTATCTATATCTAATGAATTTAATATTATTGTCTTCATTTGATTTATTGTAATCGTGTTATCATTATTCGGTAGCAAATCTGAATATATTTTTGCTATTGATGCAATAAATGACTGATTTAAATTTTTTTCAACTCCTATTCTTATCAAACAAGGAAAGTCTTGTTTAATATTTGAATTTAAATTACTTATTTGACATTTTTTATTATCTATTTCTAAAAATTTTTGGATTTCTATAGGCAAATAACCTATTCTATTATTATTTAATGGGAATTTATTAGGTTCATAAACATATTCATTAAATTTTTCCTCCACGATCTCTTCCTTTTTTTTTCTCTCTTTATTATCACATTTATTTCTTAATAAAATCTGAGAAGGAGCATTAAAATTTTTAAAACAACAAGGAACACATTTACCATCCTGATGTTTTTCAGGTTTCATAAATCCGGGAGCTAAATTAATATATTCTCCCTCTGCATTCCTATGATATTCTCCATCTAATTCTAGAATTTGATACCCACCAGGCGGAATACTCTTATTTTTTAATTTATCCATTGACGGTATAATTTTTCCATATTTTCCTGTATCTACATCTTTTTTTGTCAAACTTACCTTATTTTTTAAATCCCAATATCTTGGACAAATATAATAATATTTTTCTCCATCCTCACTACTTTTATATGTTATATAATTTTCATATGAGCCCGGGTGTTCTTTGTCTATTTTATCTTTCTCTTCTTGTGTTAATATTATAGGTTGACGTTTTGTACTTGAAGGACAACTCCTTGAATAGGATACAAAACCTTTTTTAGGATTTGATAAAAATAATTTTGGCTCATATTTTTGTAATCTTGCCTCAATCGGATTGGGATTCGCTAATGATAATCCTGTTAAATCAACATCTTCTTCCTCCTCTTGATATAATTCTTCTTTTGCTTCTCCTCCTCCTTCCATCTCCTCTTCTGATTCTTCTTCTGATTCTTCTTCTGATTCTTCTTCACTATCAATTAATAAATTTAACATGGTATTTTTATCATTTTCAATCTCTGGCTCATCAAAATTTATTAACTCTATATTTTTACTTTTATTTGGCTGTTGTATATCCGCAATTAAATCATCTTTATGTTGTTCCTCTTTTAAATTTATTTTCCCTTTACATAACTCATTTATAATTTTTTTATGTTTATCTAAAACGCTAATATCTTGAGATAAAATTAAAATAGAATTAATATAGATTTGAAGAGTTTTAATATAATTAATATTATTAATACCTTCAACCGAAATAATTAAATTACTTTCATATTTTTCTTTTTTCATTGTTGTTTTAAATCCTGGATTATTTTTTATTTTATATTTTCTATATCTCTTATTATGTCCTCTTTCTTGAATAATTTCTTGATTTGAAATAAAATCTTTTAAAATATCAGCTGCCTTATCTGCATCTTTTATATTATAATTATTAATTAATCCCATAATAATTTCTTCTTGCATTCCTCCATTATTTAATGTTTCTACTATAAATGCCTCTTTACTATCCATTTCATTATAATCCGCAACTTTTTTAAATCTTAAATTAATTTCTTCTTTATTTTCATATATTAAATTAAATATTGAAGAAATACATTTAATCATTTTATTTAAATTTAATTTTTTCGTCAATTTAGATTTAAATACATATTCTAAATTAATTATTTCAATTTGATTATCGTACAATCCATTAAATTTTATTATTGGATAACCTTTTTCTTGTAAAAATTTTTTCACCTTTTCAATTATTGGATTACAGATCCTTTTTAAAAAAATACTCATCTCTTCAATTGTTTTTTCTTTCTCCAACGCTACATTTATTTCAATCTTACCATCATCAAAAAGGTTTAAATTAACATTTCCCTCCTCAATAAATATTGAAACTTCTTTATTTTTACCCAATATTTTAATTAAATTAATTATTTTAGATTTTTTTAAATAAGGGATTTTTTTTCCATTTGTAGCTATTTTATCCGTATATAATCGATATATACTTTCTTGTTTTTTTCCAGGATTATATTTGATTAATGGAATATTTTCATCTGAATTTAAAATTTTAAATACTAAATCTAATGGTAAATGAAAATTATATTCCGGATTTATAATAAATTTTAGTTTTTTAATACCTTCTTCTTCAATAAAATTTTTTGATGTATATTTATTTGTTATATCATTAAATAACCTAACATTTTTGATATTATTTATCCATGTTTCATTTGAAATTAAATTATTTGTCTCAACTTTTAATTCTTCCAATTTTGATAAATATTCATCCTTATTAATTATATCTAATTTTTTTAAATAAGGATAATAAATTTCAATTGTCTCAGATTGATTTAAATTTTGAGAATCACCATAATCTAGCACATCTTCAACATGACATGCATAAATTGTATTGTTATAAATATTTATAGAATTTAATAATAAATTTTGATTTATCGTACTTAAAATATCACTTACATATTGCGTTAAAAAATTATCATATTCTAAAACATTAAATGGATTTGCTGTTATTAATAAATCTTTTTCTATGGCTAAAAATTTTTGACCTAGAGGTTCGCTAACAATCCAATCAGTTTTCTGTTCTAAATTTAAACTTAAAATATCATCATAATCATAAATTTCTTTTGTTGGTAACTCTGATATATTTAAATCATCTATATTTAATAAGTATTCTATTAATCTAGAAGCAGATATATCTATATTTCCATTTTGAGATAGTTGCTCATAAACCTTTACTGTTTCTAAATTTTGAATTGTTTTATTAAAAAAATAAATTCCCGAATAAGTAGTATTCTCGTTTTTAGTTGCCGATATATATTTTTTTTTTATAGTTTCAATACTATCATCTATATATATATTATCATTAATAAATTCGATTTCCATTTCTTCATTTTCAATCATTCTTAATTCTTTTTTATTAAATATTTTATTAAATATATCATTTGTAGGATCGGTTATAAATAAATCATTTAAATTATCATCTGTCAAACCATTAAATATATACATTTTTTCAACTATATTTTTATTCAAATAACATATTTTATATATTTCATCCATAATATATAAAGATAAGGTTATTTTATTCTATATTTAATGAAAATTAAAATAATTGCTGCTGTTTGTAAAAATAATGGAATTGGAAAAAATAATTGTTTACCTTGGAATAGTAAAACTGATTTAAAATTTTTTTCAAAAACTACAAAAGGAAATAATAATAATGCTGTATTAATGGGAAGAAACACATGGAAAAGTTTATCAAAACCGTTAGTAAATCGTTTTAACATTATTTTATCATCTCAAGATTTGGATGATTCATCGCCCAATGTAAAAGTTTTAAAAAATATAGATGAGGCTATAGAATTTGCCTATTCAAAAAATTTTGATGTTTTATGGATTATAGGAGGAGCACAAGTTTATCAAACTTTTATAAATGAACATTATAATCTAATTGAAGAATGTTTAATTACAGAAATACAAGAAGATTATGATTGTGATACCTTTTTTCCAAATTTGGACAACTGGACGGTTTCTGAAAACATAATCTTAGGAAATTATGAACATCTAGTAAAAACTTATATTAAAAATAAGTAACACAATTATATATTAATAAATTTACAGATAAATATAAAAATTTCGCTTATATTTATTATTTACAATAAATTATTATTATATGATTATGGATAAATGGAACCCACCGTTTAGTGTTAAAATTCTTCATAATTTTTTAAATAGCCATTATTACGATTTTTTTAATAAATTAATAAATGAACGTAATTTTATTCCGGCAACCCAAGGCGTGAACAATAAACAGCTTGTTCAAGAAAACCATAAGATACGTCTGGATTATACATTAAATTTAGAAGAATGTTCTTATATTGATAAATTAGTTATTAAATCTGAATGCAATTGTAATCTTAGAGAAAGATGGAGGCTATTATATTATGATGGGGATTCTGAAAAAAAAGCTTTCAGAGATGCCCATACTGATTGGACTTCTCATTCTTGTCATAGAAGAATGAGTATTATAATCGGTTTATCTGATCCTTCAGATTATGAAGGCGGAGAGTTAGTATTTCCTAACGATAATTTAAAATATAAAATTAATAAAGGTAGTGCAATTATTTTTGATGGAAAATTATTACACGAAGTGATGCCGGTTACAAAAGGGAAACGATATGTAATTCAAGCATTTTTATTTGATGATAGTGGATGGGATCTTAAAAAAGTTCAGAATGGTTATAAAAATTTTATTTTAAGAACAGAAAATGATTTAGATCAAAAAAAAGGTGCATTTGTAAACAAGAGGTGGGAAATATTAGAAAATAAAAATATGGTGCATAGCCAAATTGATTCCTATATAACTAATTATTTAGGCGATTGTCAAAATTATTATGAAGTTGAAATGTTGTTAAATAAAAATCCTAATGTTGCCTATTTTACATGGCATAAATCAAGTCTCTCAAATAAAAAATGGAAAAACAGATTATATGGATGGACTACTGAATATTGTAATAATAAAAAACGAAATAATCCAGATAGCTGGGCTTCTCAAAGAGACACCATAAGCGGTTATAAAATAAATAATATTTGTAATATATCATTAAATATTAATGAACTATCCGATATTAATAATTCGTTAACTATTATTCCATGTGATGGAGGACCAGGAAATCAAATTATGGGAATAAAAGAGGGATTATTGTTAAGTATATATTTAAAAAAAAAATTTATATTCCCACCTATTATTCAACATTATACATTAAATAGAGAACATAGAGGTGGGACAGAAGATATAAAATTTTGGAATTTTAATGAAATATTTAATTATAATAATGAAGATAATGAATTGATTCAAAAAATTAATGAATTTAATAATATAGAAAATAATATTTATTGTACAAAAAACAGTATTATTGAAAAACCAACCAGATGTGAAAAATTGTTAAATTTAAAAGGTAAAAAATTAAAAATAAACAGTACTTTTAAAGATAAAAATTCAATTTTAACTTCTTTTTCAGATTTATCTGATTCTGTATTAATTATTTCACATCTATATAATAATATCCATATTTCTAATTCAGGGTGGAATGGCTCGGATACCGATCCTATTAATATAAATTTTATAGAAGATTATAAAGATGTTTGTAAAAATTTAGATTATTCTTCTAACATAAAAAAAATAGCAAATAAATATATTTTAAATAATTTTGGAGAATCTAAATTTATTTCATTACATATGAGATATCATGATACAAATAATAAATCTCTTAAAGATATAAATTATTCATTTAATGAAGAAGATATTTATAAATTTATAAATGAAATATCAATAAATAATAATATTCCAATTACAAATGTTTTTATAGCTACCAATAAACCCAAGATAATTAATAAAACAGTTTTAAAAAATTGTAAATTATTGCCATATAATACTGAAAATAATGAATTAGAATCTTTTATAGAACAATATATTTGTTCTATGTCAGAAAAATTTTTATATATTGGAGGAGGATTAGCTAAGCCAGACCATACCCATCTAAGAAGTACGTGGAGCTCATTTGTAATTGATTATAGATTATGTAAATTAAACAAAAAAATAGAAGATAATTACTATTTAATCAATTATTTTAATAAAAATAAAACCTTTTTATTCGGGTATAATTATTAATTAAATATAAATTAATTAATATATAATTAATTATGGATGATAAAAAAAAACATTTTATAGTTTTCGGGAACAGTAGGTTTATTAAATCACGTGAAAGAATAATTGATGAAGCTTCAGAATTAAATATTTTTTATAATCTTAATTTTGAAACAGAAGATATTTGTGAAGAAGAAGCCTTCAAAAAAGTTATTGAAAATTATAACAAAAATAACCCAAGAAAACATAACACCGGCAAAGGATTTTATTTCTACATGTGGAAACCATATGTTATCTATAAAAATTTATTAAAATTGAAAGACGGAGATATACTTTTTTATACCGATAGTGGCATGGCGATCATAAATAATAATAATACTATAAATAAATTTAATAATTTATTTAATCTTGTTATTAATAAGGATTTATGTCCTTCTGGCATAGCTACATTTATCACAACTGGTCATCCAGAAAATAGAAAAGAAATACAATGGAATAGAAAAGAAGTGTTTAGATATTTTAAAGTTTTAGATAATGATGAAATAAAATATTCTCAACAAGTGCAAGCGGGAGTAAATATGATTGAAAAAAATGATATATCTTTAAAAATAGTGAAAGAATGGTTTGATTTAACACTTTCTAATCCAGAATTATTTATAGGAGATAGAAGATTTTCTAGAATAATAAATAATGAAGCTCAATATCCAGAATTTAAGGCTCATCGCCACGATCAAAGTGTATGGTCAATTTTATGTAAATTGAACAACGTTAATATATTAACTCATAATAAAAATCCTATGAAACAATGTCACCAGAGAGAATAATATTTATTATACCATTTTTTTAACAGAATCTATAAATAATTTACTATATTTTGCTAAAGATTTACCATACTTTTCTAATATCACATTTTCAAAAAGAATAATTAATAAAGTAAATACCATTCCTATCATTGCTACAAGTCCATCATTTTTAATTAATCTTGCTAAACGGTTCATTATTTCTGATACTATTCTTGAAGGCACCAGATAAGTTACTATGAACATTACAAAAGCAGCTCCCCATCCTTCATAAATATTATTTTTTTTGACGGATTTTTTAATTACTATATACGCGAGACCCAATAATGCTAAATAATTAATGAACGTTTGTGTAAATAATGAAAAAAGGGAAGTGGGAATTTGTCTATATAAATCTTTAAATAAATCAAATGGACCTCTCCACCATGTTAATACATTTGCAATCAAATCAACATTTGGAGCATATCCTGCTAATATTGAATATTTTTTATATTTTAATAAAATTAAAGGAATAATGATTACTATAAAAACCATAAAAAATAAAAAACCTATCACTGAATTGACCAATTTACTAGGATGAAATACAGTAGATTTATTTAGAATGAAATCGTTCCTACTTTTACCAATAACACCATCCCACTCCTTTTTTTTTATATTCAATGCAGGCATGTATATATATTTTAAACTATTATATTTATTGAATTAATTTATAAAAGTCTTGAATTAGTCTACCTCGTGGCGTATGTTTACATAATTCCTTCCATTTGGGATGTGGATCTGTATTTGGAATATCAAAAATAGTTTTCATCGGGTCTTTTAAAATATTTTGTCTTTCAACTTTCAAATTCAGTTTGTAAAAAACCCAACTTATCCATTGATCATCTATGTTTTTTGCTATTGACGGCATTTTTTTATAGTATGAATTAAATAAGCGTATATTATCTTGCATTCTGAATATATAACCTCCAAATCCAGCTACCTCCAAATATTTAAATTTTTTTCCTATTATTGAATCTCCCGTCATATTTGTTATGACTAAATTGGAATCATTTTGTATTTTATATGCATCATGCAATATTTTTATAAAATTATTTCTCATTACAATATCATCATCCATTATAATCACCAACCTTTCATTCGGTATTTTAGATAAACAACCTACTAATTTTAAACATGAACCCTTTTTATCACAATTATTAAATATAACATTTTTATTTAACAATAGGTATTTGGGAATTTTATATAAAAAGGAATTAATTTCTAAATTAATTATTAATCTATTAAATTTGTCTTTCTGATTTAATAATGAATTATAAACTTTTTTAAAATGAATAGATTTTAATCTCTCAGGTAAAGTTGTCATAGATATATCTATTTCTTCTTCTAAATTATATTTTATTTCTATATAAAACTGTAAATTAAAATTCCATCCTTCATTTGAGTCAGTACGCTTAATTTTAATTTTATTATTTTCACATTTAACTTTAAATTCCACGTTGGATTTATTTAAATTAATATTTGCCCATGAAAATTTATCTATATTGTATTCTTTATTAATGCATTCAAATTTTGTAATATTTAATAATTTTATATTTTTTAAACTAGAACCTACATTGATTATTTGTATCATTAATAAGTATGCATATCAAAATATAAATAATCTTACGCAAATTTAACGCGTCTTTTCTTTTTTCTTTTACTTTTTTTCTTTAATTTACGATTTGACTTTTTTTTACCTCTTTTTTTATGTTTAGTTTTTTTCTTTTTTCCGCCACCCCCTGTTGGAGAAATCACATTTCCTTGTCCTCTTGTAGATGGTGGTGGTGTATTTTTCTTAGCTTCCCTCGCCTCTCTCTCTCTCTGGCGCTCCTCTTCCTCCCGTATATCTAATTCTTCTAATACTCCCTCGGTATAACCATCTTGTGCATTATTTCCCTCGGGGTGGCGGTATGGAAGGTGTGAACTATCACTATTTCCCATATATATATATATAAATTACATAATAAATTTATATATTAATGGTCAAAATATGGATTATCAGTGATATCCATACCACAATAATGTTTTGGATTTTTTTTATAATCCTCTGGTTTATAAATATTTATTTTTTCAGCCTGTTGTAACAAAAATTTAAAATTATCCCAAAATTCATTTGTATGGCCAACACTTTCAGTAGCTACATGAGCTAGTTCATGTAAAGCCACAAAGTTTAATGTATTTTGATCTATTAAACCTCCTTCTCCTCCCTTTTTTTTATCCAAACAAAATGCTATTTTTTCACCCTTATTCTCACTATATGCTGTATAGCTACTAGTAGGTAAAGTTTCTTGTATTTTTTTTGGATTAAATTTTGAGACCATCCTAATCACGGCTGGATTATTAGGGAATTTAGATTTACAGTAAGTAACAAGTTTTTTTAAATCATTACTTGTATGTGCTAATTTATCGGCTGCCTGATTTAACAATTTTCTTTCTCTAACGCAATATTCCTTTCCATCAACGTTTGATATAATACATTTTAAATTAAAATAATCAGATTCTGAATAAATTTTAATCGCTAAAATAAGTATTAAAATAATCATTATAATTTCAATAATTGAGAATTTCATTGTTAATATATATATAATTATTTTATTAATAAAATTATAAATATATTATGTTTATGTAACTGGATTTAATTATTGAGAACCACAGCCTATTTCTAAAGGAACTCTCATTAAATCTGGTTGGATAGTCGTCTCATTCCATGGACTAACCTTCTTAGTTGGATTCGGAGGCTCAGACCTAAGTTGTAAGTTAGCATTTCTTAATGCACTACTAATAGTATCAATACCATTATGGTAGCCAGCTTGTAATAAATTTACTCCAGCTAATGCTCCATTACCAT
>CERI01076584.1_pt1 | contig 20176 bp, 21 predicted proteins | sample 350261 | NCBI WGS metagenome assembly CERI01 (sample SAMEA2620979, study PRJEB7988) | marine metagenome | isolation source: saline water (ENVO:00002010), including
ATTAGGCGTTGACGAAAACGAAGTAGTTACTGAAGCAAGCTTTACTAATGATCTAGGTGCAGATTCTTTGGACACAGTAGAGCTTATTATGGAATTTGAAAAAGAATTTGATATTCAAATACCAGACGATCAAGCAGAAAACATTGCAACTGTAGGTCAAGCTATTCAATACATCGAACAAGCAAGCTAAAATTTTTATTTATGACTCCAAGACGAGTAGTTGTTACCGGATTGGGTGCATTAACACCTATTGGAAACACCCTCCCAGAGTATTGGGAGGGTCTTGTTTCTGGTAAAAGCGGTGCTGCCCCTATTACCTATTTTGATGCCTCTGAGTTTAAAACCAAATTTGCTTGTGAGCTGAAAAACTTTAATGTTCTTGATTTCATGGATCGTAAAGAAGCCAGAAAACAAGACCGTTTTACTCAGTACGCTCTTGTTTCTACTCAAGAAGCAATTAAAGATGCAAATCTAGATCTAGAAAGTATCGACAAGGATCGAGTTGGCGTAATTTGGGGTGCCGGTATTGGAGGTTTAGAAACATTTCAAAATGAAGTGTTGAATTTTGCTGAAAATGACAAAAAACCACGTTTTAATCCGTTTTTTATTCCTAAAATGATAACGGACATTGCACCTGGTTTAATCTCAATCAAGTATGGGTTTAGAGGTCCAAACTTTGCAACGGTCTCCGCTTGTGCTTCTTCAGCAAATGCACTTATTGATTCTCTAAATTACATTCGACTGAACCATGCAGATATCATAGTTGCTGGAGGTTCAGAAGCTTGTGTTTCCTATGCTGGAATTGGAGGGTTTAATGCTATGCATGCATTATCTACCCGAAACGATGATCCCAAAACTGCTTCCCGACCCTTTGATAAGGACCGTGATGGGTTTGTTTTAGGTGAGGGAGCTGGAAGTCTTATCCTAGAAGAATACGAACACGCCAAGGCTAGAGGTGCTACAATTTATGCTGAACTGGTTGGTGGAGGACTTTCTGCAGACGCACACCACATGACTGCTCCGCACCCAGAAGGAATTGGAGCCAGAAACGTTATGCTGAATTCTTTACGCGATGCCAATTTGAAGCCAGAGGATGTTGATATCATTAATATGCATGGGACTTCAACAGGCTTAGGTGACATAGCTGAATCTAAGGCGATTAAAGAAGTTTTTGGTGACCACTTGTATTCCATGAATATCAATTCAACAAAATCAATGACAGGTCATCTGTTAGGAGCTGCTGGAGCCATAGAAGCAATCGCATCGATTATGAGTATCCAAAAAAAAATAGTCCCTCCTACTATCAATCATCAAACAGCTGATGAAGAAATTGATCCTAAAATTAATTTTACCTTTGGAAAAGCTCAAAAAAAAGATGTAAAAGTTGCCCTCTCGAACACATTTGGGTTTGGTGGACACAATGCTTGTGTCATATTCAAAGAAATTTCTTAATTTGGGATGTGAAATTCATTTCAAAAATATGGTCTAAAAAATCAGCAGATCATCTTCTTTTTTTAAAACTTAAAAACCTTTTAGGTTACAGCCTAAAAAACAAAAATTTGTATCGGGCAGCGTTCACGCACCGTTCGATGAATATTAGAAACGAACATGGCGTTCCCTTAAACTTTGAACGCCTCGAATATCTGGGAGATTCTGTCTTAAGTACCATTGTTTCACGTTATTTATTCGAAAAATTGCCAGAAGCAAATGAAGGAAAGTTAACTCGGATGAAATCTAAAATTGTCAGCAGAGAAAAACTCAACTTTATTGGAAAAGAAATGTTGCTTCTCAATCTCTTGATTTGTTCTGGGAGTAAAGAAAAATTTGGTAATGATATTCATGGTAATATTTTGGAGGCATTAATCGGTGCAATCTTCATAGACAAAGGTTATGAAGGATGTAAAAAAACATTAATCCGTGTGTTTTTTAAACCATACATTGACTTGGATTCAATAACAAATACAGTGGCTTCATACAAAAGCCTTTTAATTGAGTGGAGTCAGAAAAACAAAAGAAATCTTGTTTTTGAGACCAACTCAGACAACGGTAAAGATCCAAATATTAATTATTGTTGTAAAATATTGCTGGACAATAAAGTGAGAGCTAAATCTCGTGACATTACCAAAAAAAAGGCAGAAGAAAAAGCGGCAAAAAGAGCAGTTCATCTTCTAAAAAAATAACTATTAACGATAAGGTTTTCATAGGAGTTTAACCATCTGTTAACATGGAACTGCATCCCTTTTTATGTAAATGCCTATCTTTGTTTGTTAGATGAGTCATAAAAAATACAATCTCGGAAAATCGATAGAAGAAGAATTTTTTTCGTTGATTGCCATTCACGCTTCAATAGAAGATTTCCAGTTGGCGTATTTCATTAACAAAAATTGTAACACTCGATTTAAAAGAAAGCATAACCTTTTTTCAAGTCATTTAAAAAAAGAAATTAATGCCTTGGTCTGGGAAAATAGCTGGGATGAAGAAACATTTTGGTATTTGTTTTCTAATAAATATGAATCTTCAAAAACAATGACAACAAATAATCCTGGTTTATTATTCGAAAATGAAAATCAAATGGATCTTTACATTATTCCAGAACTAAAACAGGTTGATTACTTCATAAAAATCCCAAACAATAACAACAATAATAATTTTTACACAAAAAAAATAAAAGAACTTCCTGAAATACAAACTGCCTACAACATCCATGAAGACTCTTTAAATTCATCAAAAAATTTAATTTTCAACTAAATGCCATTACTTAAAAAAACAAAAATAGTTGCAACCCTTGGACCTGCATCAGAAAGCAAAGAAATAATTAAAAAAATGATGCTTGCTGGGACCAATGTTTTTAGAATTAATTTTTCACATGCTGATCATTCAGATGTTGCTGAGCGAATTCAAATTATCAGAGAAATTAGTCTAGAATTGAATCTGCACATATCTATTCTAGGAGATCTTCAAGGTCCTAAACTAAGAGTTGGAGTAATAGAGGAAGGAGCTAATGTTTATCCCGGTGATTTAGTTGAGTTCAATACTGCAAAACCTTTTGAAGGTAATGCTAAATCAGCCTACATGACCTACAAACATTTTCCAATGGATGTAAATCCTGGAGAACGGATTTTGTTGGATGATGGAAAATTAATCTTTGAAGTAGTTTCCTCTGACAATAAACAAACTGTTACAGCAAAAGTTATTCAAGGGGGAGCTTTCAAATCAAAAAAAGGTGTGAATCTTCCCAACACTAAAGTCTCACTTCCTGCTTTGACTGAAAAAGACATTAAGGATGCAATTTTTGCAATTGAACAACAAGTAGATTGGATTGCGCTTTCGTTTGTTCGTGATAGCGAAGATTTAATTGAGCTTCAAGATTTGATAAAAAAACACTCTGAACATAAAATCCCAATCATAGCAAAGATTGAGAAGCCAGAAGCTATTGAAAACATTGACAAAATAATTGCTTACTGCGATGGTCTGATGGTTGCACGTGGAGATCTTGGAGTAGAGGTACCTGCGGCAGAAGTTCCGCTCATTCAAAAGAAATTGGTCTTAAAAGCTAAAAAAGCGAGAATCCCTGTCATTATTGCTACTCAAATGATGGAGACTATGATTGAGAGTTTAACCCCTACAAGAGCAGAGGTAAACGATGTTGCAAACTCAGTTATGGACGGAGCCGATGCTGTTATGCTTTCTGGAGAAACTTCAGTTGGAGATTATCCCGTCCAAGTTATTGAAGCAATGACCTCTATTCTCAAAAGTGTTGAGGACTCTTCACTAATTCGTGTTCCTCAAAATCCACCCAATATTAGAACCCCTCGATTTATTACCAAATCGGTTTGTTATCATGCAGCAAATATGGCAAATGAAATTAATGCAAAAGCCATTTGTACTTTAACCAATAGTGGATACACAGCTTTTCAGATTTCTGCTTGGAGACCGTCAGCAGCAGTTTTAGTATTCACTTCGAATGAAAGAATTTTATCACAACTTAATCTTCTCTGGGGAGTTAAAGCATTTTATTACGATCGTTTTGAAAGTACAGATAATACCGTTGAAGAAGTCAATAAAATTGCTTTCGAAGAAGGTTTTGTAGAAAAAGGAGATATGATGATAAATCTTGCAGCAATGCCAATTGTTGAAAAAGGAATGGTCAATACACTTCGAGTTTCTTTGATCTAAAAAGGAAGACTAAGTTGTAATTTTTTCCTCTCTTCTGTGAGTTTTGGTTTCTTTTTGATGGTGTTAAGGTTTGAAATTGTAATTCCTATCAGTCTCACTGAATTTTTGATTTTTTCTTGATACAGCAAATTGAGAGCTTCCTCTACAATTAAGCTTTTTTCTGAAACATAAAAGGGTAAGGTCTTACTTCGTGTTTGTTGAACAAAGTCAGAATATTTGATTTTCAAAGTAATTGTTTTTCCTGAAAGTTGATGAAGTTGAATCCGCTTATGCAGTTCTTCTGCTATTGTTTTGATTTTTTCTGAAATAAAAAGCTCACTAGTCAGGTTTTCACGAAAAGTTCGCTCAGCTCCGATCGATTTGGGTACACGACTAGGAACCACTGGACTGTTATGAATTCCACGAACAACCTTGTAGTAGTAGCTTCCTGATTTACCAAAGTGTTCTCTTAAAAAGTCTTCAGATTTTAGTTTTAAATCATTTCCTGTAAAAATGCCTAAATGGTACATTCGTTTTGCGGTAACTTTTCCTACCCCGTAAAATTTTCTAATTTCTAAAGATTCTAAAAACGAGGCTACTTCTTCAGGAGCTACTGTTTTTTGACCGTTTGGTTTATTGTAATCGCTTGCAATTTTTGCAACAAATTTGTTTATTGAAATACCTGCCGATGCATTCAAGCCCGTGGTCTCTTGAATTCTATTTCTAATTTCAGTTGCTAGTAAGGTTGCAGAAAGTCCATTCTTTTTATTGACAGTAACATCAAGATAGGCCTCGTCTAATGAAAGTGGTTCAACCAAATTTGTGTAGTCGTAAAAAATTGCTCTAATTTGATTAGAAATTTCTTTGTAGCGATCAAATCTGGGTTTTACAAAAATCAGTTCTGGACAATTACGTTTTGCGATCATTCCACTCATCGCACTCCGAACTCCAAATTTTCTAGCTTCATAACTAGCTGCAGCTACTACGCCTCTTTTCCCGCCGCCCCCAACAGCAATTGGCTTGTTTACTAAGGTTGGATCATCAAGTTGTTCTACCGAAGCATAGTAAGCATCCATATCTACATGTATGATTTTTCGTACTTGAGCTTCGTTATCCATATGCTAAATTACATATCTTTAGGGAGTAATAAAATTATCCTTTTTAGTATGATCGAAATCGAACGTAAATTCCTCGTCAATTCCAATGAGTACAAAAATAAAGCTCACAAATCGGTTAAAATCGTACAAGGATATTTATCTAAAGATCCAGAAAGGACAGTTCGGATAAGAATTAGCGATGATCAAGGATTTATTACCATTAAGGGAACATCTTCTGATGATGGATTGAGTCGTTATGAATGGGAAAAAGAAATCCCTTTAGCAGAAGCAAAGGAACTTATTTCAATTTGTTTGCCTACAATCATTGAGAAATCTCGTTTTGAAGTTTACTACAAAAATATTCTTTTTGAAGTAGATGAATTTGAAGGAGCACATGAGGGTTTGGTTGTAGCAGAAGTTGAACTTGAAAACACCCAAAAGGAAATTGAATTGCCAGATTGGATAGGAAAAGAAGTTACTGGAAATAAAAAGTATTACAATGCTGTTTTATCCAACTCAGAATAAGAAATTAAAAAATCATCAATTCTTACACCATGAATATCAGGGATTCTTACCAAACTCTTTAGGGTACAGTTGGTCCCTTTCTCCATTTTCCAATATTGAATTCGGCTTATTTTGTTGTCCCACGCAAAAACCTCGTAACTTTTGTATCCCGATTTTATTCTGAGGCTTTTAAGCTCTGCACCTATTTTCTCTTTTAGAGCTTCAAATTCTGATGATTGGATCTCGTTCATAGTAATTTTGTGGGGTATTTTTTCACAAATTAAATAATAATGAGCCGTAAAATTTACCTCATAAAATATGTTTATTTTAATGTTAATTGATTAACATCACATGAATTATTCTCGTGAATAATACAGTAGTTTTTAGAAAAATACTTTTTAACTAAATTGGATTTTTTTATTCTTTATCATAAATTCCAACGGTAAGTTTTCCGACAGAATTCATATGAGCTCTGTACATTCCAGATGTGTTAAATTCCATAGCTACATTCCCGTAAGCATCCATAACAACTACTCCTCCATCTCCTCCCAAATCTTCTACTTTTTGAAGGACTTGTTTTGATGCCTCTTTTACACTTAAATTTTTGTACTCCACTAAAGCAGCGATATCATGAGCTACAACTGATCTGATAAAAAACTCGCCCCAGCCTGTGGCAGAAACACCACAACTTGAATTATTAGCATAAGTTCCTGCTCCAATAATAGGAGCATCTCCAATTCGTCCCCATTTTTTGTTTGTCATTCCACCAGTTGAAGTACCTGCAGCCAAATTTCCATTAAGATCTAGGGCAACACATCCAACTGTTCCGTATCGTTGATTGTCATAAAAAAGTTGATCAGAAGCATGAAGGGTTGTCTTTTTATTGTTTTCAAGCTGTTTAACTCGTTCCAAAGCTTTTATTCTTCTTTCAGTAATGAAATAGGATTCAGGCACCGTATCTAAGTTTTGTTCTGCTGCAAATTGATCTGCTCCTTCACCAGAAAGCAAAACATGAGGCGAATTATGCATTACTTTAATAGCAGCACTTATTGGGTTTTTTACGTGTTTTACTCCTGCAATTGCACCCGAATTCAAGGTTTTTCCGTCCATAAAAGAGGCATCCAAAGCAATCGTTCCATTTGCTGTTAAAACCGCTCCTTGTCCTGAATTGAAAAGCGGAGAATTTTCCATAACATGGATGGTTTTTTCGACAGCGTCTTGGCTTGTCCCTCCTGCTTTTAAAATTGCATGTCCCTTTTTAATTGCTTCAGTTAGTTTTTCGATGTAAGCTTTCTCCATTTCATCAGACATATTTTCTTTTAAAATAGTACCTGCACCTCCATGAATTACAATCCCAAAAATTGGCTGTTGTTTTTCTTTTTCAGAATGACAACTTACAAATAACAATATTACGGTTATGATGAAAATATTTTTCATAATGATTTGATTTAAGATCTAATGAGCTTCTAAGATAAAAAATCCTTTTGTTAAAGATTAATAATGTTACTGGTTTTAGAAATAGTTTTACATTTAGCAAATAATTCATAAAAACAAATTCATGAATAAGTCTTTGGAAATATTATTGAGTAAGTTGGGCATATCTAAAAATCAATTGGGCTGTTCTTCGGGAGCTGAATGGTTTGCTAAAGGTGAAATCATTAAAAGTTTTTCGCCTGTTGATGGTCAAAAAATTGGGCAAATACAAACTTCAACTTTCGAAGATTATGAACAAGTCCTTCAGACTGCTGAAGAAGCGTTTGTTTATTTCAGAACAATTCCTGCTCCCAAACGAGGGGAATTGGTTCGTCAGTTTGGAAATGCACTTCGAAACAAAAAAGACCTTCTGAGTCAATTAGTTTCTTGGGAAATGGGGAAATCATTGCAAGAAGGTTTGGGTGAAGTTCAGGAAATGATAGACATCTGTGATTTTGCTGTTGGACTATCCAGACAACTACAAGGGACTACAATGCATTCCGAAAGACCGAACCACAGAATGTATGAGCAATACCATCCTCTAGGGATTGTTGGAATTATTTCTGCCTTCAATTTTCCTGTTGCTGTATGGGCATGGAATACAGCCTTAGCTTGGATTTGTGGAGATGTTACTGTATGGAAACCCAGCGAAAAAACGCCACTCTGTTCTATTGCTTGTCAAAAAATAATTGGAACCATTTTAAAAGAAAATAATATGCCCGAGGGGATTTCGTCGCTTTTAAATGGAGGAGCAGAAGTAGGTCAATGGATGAGCGAAGATAAAAGAATACCCTTACTTTCGGCAACTGGATCTACTACAATGGGAAAAAAAGTAGCTCAAAAAGTAGGAGCACGACTAGGTAAGTGTTTGTTGGAATTGGGTGGAAATAATGCACTTATTGTGAGCCCTCATGCCGATTTAAAAACCACACTCCTGGCAGCTGTTTTTGGAGCTGTTGGAACTGCAGGACAACGATGTACCTCTACTCGAAGATTAATCGTTCATGAATCTGTGATGAAGCAAGTACAAGAAAAAATTGTAAATGCATACAAACAATTGAATATTGGAAATCCTTTAGATTCTAAAAATCACGTTGGGCCTTTGATTGATCAAAATTCTGTAAATAAATACACAAATGCTCTAAAAAACATTTCAGATGAAGGGGCTGAATGGTTGGTTGAAGGAGGTGTTTTATCTGGAGATGATTACCCAAGTGGATGTTATGTAAAACCTGCTATTGCAAAAGTAAATAAAGACAGTGCAATGGCTCAGAAAGAAACATTTGCACCCATCTTGTATCTCATAGAATATTCTGGATCTATCGAAAATGCTATTGCTATTCAGAATGACGTAAACCAAGGGCTTTCCTCTGCAATTATGACTCAAAATTTACAGGAGGCCGAAGTGTTTTTATCACATTGGGGCAGTGACTGCGGAATCGCAAATGTAAATATCGGAACATCTGGAGCAGAAATAGGGGGAGCATTTGGAGGAGAAAAAGATACTGGTGGTGGAAGAGAAAGTGGATCAGATGCATGGAAAGTTTACATGAGACGCCAGACAAACACGATAAATTATTCAGATGAGCTTCCTCTTGCTCAGGGAATAAAATTCGATTTGTAGCTTTAGTTTCATATATTTACATCATAAAACAAAAAGCATATAAGGTTGATTCTTATACAAAAAGAATAATATTGGATATTAGATGTAATAAGTTGATAAATAACTATGTTAGAGGTATAGACAACTTAAATCATACCTTTAAAATAGAAAATATAGGATTTGAGATAATATAACATTTGTTATAGATTGGGTAAAATATTAATAGATAAACTACTTAAATGGTTTATCTATTTTTTTTGGTATATGGCGTTGAAATCCTAATGAAATGAGTTAATACCTATTAATATGAGTTTTTTGTTATATTGCAGATGTTTAAAAATATGATATAATATATAACTAATAATAATACAAAAATATCATATAATGAATAACTAATAATAATATATAATATATCTAATAATATTAATAAAGTAATAAAATACTAATAATCAGTAGGTTGATAGATAAAAGGATGATAAAAAATAAAAAATATTTATATGAGTTTGAATGTTTTGGTTTAGATGATATTGAAGGATTATATGGAAAGTTTAGAAAATATGGAGTAGGTAAGTTTTTAGATTTGGTTTATAGAAAGACTATAAGGAAGATGAGTTTTGAAAGGGATGGAGATTTACTGAATAATGAAGGATTTGTATATGTGAGTAAAAGTGATATTGAAAGATATTTAGGAAATGGTAAGGATAAGGATGGTGAGTATTATTGGTGGAAAATATTAAAAAGTTTAAGTAGTAGAGGAATCATAAAATATAGGAGAGGTGGATTAAATAAGTTTGACTCTAATAAGATGTTGTGGTTTATCAGAATAAGTGATGAGTTATCTAATGGTGTAAAAACTAAAACTGAAATAGAAGATAAAAATCTAATAAAGTGGTTGAATAAAAAGAATGGTGAGAAAGTTGAAAAGTGGTTAGGTGTAAAGACTATTGGAGATAAGAAAAAGGGTGATTGGTTAGTTGGTTATGAATTGAATGTTTGTATGAGAAGTAGTATTGAAATAGACGATTTAGAAGGTGTTATTGACTATAGAATCAGTAATAAGATTAGTGAGTTAGAAGATAAAAGTAAATGGTTATGGTTAAGTAAAAAGAAGAAGGGAGAAATATTAGATAAGTTGTTAGATGAAAATAAATGGGTTGATGGATTAAAGGTAGAATACAGAAAAAAATATGAAGTGTTATTAGAGGATTTAGAATATCTAAAGAATGGAGAATATTATGAGTTGAGCGATGATTATTTTAAGAGAGATAAGTTTGGTGGTAGGATATATAATGTCTTTAGTAATACTATTAGAGAGTATAGAAAATATATTAAGATTGATGGTGAAGAGTTAGTTGAGATAGATTTGAAGAATAGTATGATTTGTCAGTTATTCTATATGGTTAAACTATTATTAAGGGGTAGTGAGTTTGAAAGAAATACTATTTTAAATAGTGTTTATTGGGAGTTAGATAAACTAAATAAAGGATATAAGAATGATGATGATAGAGATCTAAGATTAGGATTATTGTATTTGAATAGATGGGATTATATTTTGAATGTAGAAAATAATCTAAATAAGGATTATTATAACTTTTTATTGGAAGAGTTTAGATTAAGTAGTAGTGTTAGTATTAGTAGGAATAGTTTTAAAGAGTTATTATTTGTTATACTATTTGGTAGTGAGAAAAAGTTGAGTAGTATGAGATTAGGAAATAATAAGTATAGTGATTTAGAAAGTTTATTGTTAGGTGATAGTAAGTTTTTAATAAGGGATTTGAAGAAAATAAGTTTATTTAGTTGGTATAAAAGTAGAGATTATAAAAAATATAAGAATGTCAGTCTAATATTGATGAGATTGGAAAGAAGTTTAATGGATGTTCTGTCTAATATTATGATTAGATATGGATTTGATTACATCAGTTTATTTGATGGATTTATGGTTAAGAAAAGTGAAGTTAAGGAAATAGAAAGGATATTGAATGGTAGGTTGGAAAATATAGATAAGGTATTTAGATTGATGGTGAAGTAAATATTTATAATAAAACATAATATGTGGGATAAGAATACTGAAGATTTATTTATTGATTTGTTTAATTGAGATAATGATGACTTATATATGATTGATTTAGATTTGATAGATGAGTTGAATAAAGTAGATTGGAAATATTTATAAATAGATTTTAGAATGAAAATAGATGTAAGTAAGTTAGAAAAGGATAGATTTGTGGATAGTTTGATAAAAAATAACAAAGATAACTTCAATATAAAAAATAATCATATATGTACAATCTTTTAAAAACAGCTCACTCCTATTGGGCTTTTATCGTTTTAATACTTTTAATTTTTGCAATCATAAACGCCTTACTTGGAATCATAAAGAAGAAAACTTTTGACTCTTCAGATTTTAGACGCTCATTATTTGTTCTCATAAGCTCTCATATTCAATTCCTGATTGGATTAATTCTTTATTTTGTTTCTCCATGGTTTGGGAAATGGGCTGCACTAGGTATGGGATTGATGAAAGATCCTCAAGCGCGTTTATACCTTGTAGAACATCCTTTTACAAATCTTTTGGCAATAATATTGATTACCATGGGCTGGTCAATGCACAAAAGACAATCGCTAGATGCTAAGAAATTTTCAAGAATTGGAATATTCTATTTTCTTGGACTTCTTCTACTGCTATCAAGAATTCCTTGGAGTACTTGGTTGTAAATATATTTTCTGATAATCATTCATAGGGTACTGAGTTTTTTATGATCACAACCAAAAGACCAGAATTCAAGCACATCATCCTAAAGAATAAGCTTAAAGTAGCTATTCTGGGAGGAGGAAGTTGGGCAACAGCTCTAATCAAAATTCTCTTGGTAAACAAACGTAACATTGGATGGTACATGCGTAGTGAAAAAAACAAGGAATTTATTGAGAGAAACCAGAATAACCCTACATACTTAACCTCAACAACTCTCAACACCAAACGACTAAAAATAAGTACGGACATTAATTTGGTAGTCAAAAAAGCAGACATTGTAATTGTTGCCATTCCATCTGCTTTCATAAAAGAAGAGTTTTCAAAACTTCGAATTTCTCTAAAAAACAAAATTGTTGTCTCTGCTGTAAAAGGAGTAATTCCAGAAAATATGAAAATTCCTGGAACTTTTTTTCATGAAGACTTTGAGGTTCCACTTGATAGAATTGGAGTTATTTGTGGCCCCTGTCATGCTGAAGAGGTTGCGATGGAAAAACTTTCTTATTTAACTGTTGCATCCCAAAATCAAACCTATGCAAAATGCATTGCAGCTATGCTCAAAACAAAGCATATCCGAACAAAAGTTTCGAACGATATCATTGGTACTGAATATGCATCAATGCTCAAAAATATTTATGCAATAGCAGCAGGAATTGCTCATGGCCTTGGTTATGGGGATAATTTTCAAAGTGTACTAATGAGTAATGCTATTCGCGAAACAAAGCGCTTTATTAAAGATGTGCATAAAATGAAACGAAACATCAATAATTCAGCTTATCTGGGAGATTTGTTGGTAACAGGCTATTCTGTGTTTAGCAGAAATAGAACCTTTGGAAATATGATCGGAAAAGGATACACCGTCAAAGCTGCACAACTAGAAATGAGTATGATTGCCGAAGGTTATTACGCATCTAAATCTGCACGTATTATCAACTCTGAGTTCAAAACACAAACACCAATCATTGAAGCTGTTTATCTAATTCTCTATGAAAGAAAAAACGCTCAAAAGGTATTTGACAAATTGGTCAAAAAACTCGACTAAAGTGTCGGCTTGAATTGTTTTAAGAAGCGAATATCGTTTTCAAAAAACATTCGAATATCACTTACTTGATACAACAACATAGCAATTCGCTCAATTCCCATACCAAATGCATAGCCCGAATACTCTTCTGGGTCAATACCGCAGTTTTTGAGAACATTGGGATCAATCATTCCGCAACCCATAATCTCAAGCCAGCCTGTGCCTTTTGTTATTCGATAGTCAACTTCTGTTTCTAATCCCCAATAAATATCAACCTCAGCGCTGGGTTCAGTAAAAGGAAAGTAAGAAGGTCGCAATCGAATCTTTGACTTTCCAAATAAGGATTTTGTGAAATAACTCAAGGTTTGCTTTAAATCTGCAAAAGAAACTTCTTTGTCGATGTAAAGACCTTCAACCTGGTGGAAGATACAATGCGCTCTTGCTGATATTGCTTCATTACGAAATACCCGCCCAGGAGAAATTGTTCGGATTGGGGGTTTATTGTTTTCCATGTAACGCACCTGTACTGATGAAGTATGGGTTCGCAATAGAATATCGGGGTCTGTTTGAATAAAAAAAGTATCCTGCATATCACGGGCAGGGTGATATTCTGGTAAATTAAGTGCCGTAAAATTGTGCCAATCATCTTCTATTTCGGGTCCTTCCGAAATGTTGAATCCTACTTGTGAAAAAATATCTACAATACGGTTTCGCACGAGGGTTAATGGATGTTGACTTCCCAAAGATGATGGAAAAGCTGGACGGGACAAATCTCCATAAACACCAGAACTTGAGCTAGAGGTTAGTTCTAACTTTAAAACTTCTATCTTATCAGAAACAGCAGATTTTAGTTGATTTAAAATCTGACCAAATTCTTTCTTTTCCTCATTAGGCACCTCTCTAAATGCAGCAAAAAGTTGGTTCAAAATTCCCTTTTTACCGGAATAGGAAATTCTAAATTGCTCTATTTCCTCAGCATCCTTAGCTTGAAATTGGGCTATTTTTTCTAAGTGTTCTTTTATGGTATCGATCATGCTACAAAAATACAAATTAAACTATTGAATTAATCCTTTTTCAATGAAGTAATGTACAACTGCGTCTTTCATCAAGACACTTTGCTCCCCTGGTTTTAGCGTTGGTAATTCCTCAACAAGCTTGAAATGTGGCCACCCTTCATCATCAAAATAATCAAACTCATAATAACCAAAAGGTTCCAAAACAGAACAAATACCAATATGAATAATATTAACATTATCATCCTTCTTGAAACATTTGTGTATCTGACCCAATTCTTGAATACCAATCAAATATAAAATTCCCTCAATGTCTATTGTTTCTGTTTCAGAAAAACGTTCGGTCAGCAAAGAGATTAAAGTTTCCCAACGTTCTTTTAACTCTTGATTTCTTGATGATGCTTTTTGCATGAAACAAAGATATGTGATTACATAATAGAGGAAAGACAATGTGTAAAAAATCTTTATATTCGTTCAATGAACTACATTGACATCGCAATTATTGGTTTGGTTTTTTTTGGGGCTGTAAAAGGATTCTCCAAAGGATTCATTGTTGAAGCTGCTTCACTGGTTGCGCTTATCTTGGGTCTTGTTGGGGCATTATTATTTTCTTCTTCTTTAGGAACACTTCTAGAAAGCTTTCTTGAAAACGACCGAATTCCTCCTGCAGGAGTTCTTTTTGCACTTACGTTTATTGCAATAATTATTGGGATTAATTTACTTGCTAAATTCTTAACTCGTGTTTTAAAAATGGCTGCCTTAGGTGGAATTAACAGGGTTTTAGGGGCAGTCCTCGGAGGCCTAAAATTCATTCTAATAATAAGCGCAATAATCATGATAATGGATCAGTTTCAATTTCTGTTTTCCTTTATGGAAGAGGACATAATCGAAACATCTCAATTCTATGAACCTGTAAAATCCTTTGGTAATTATGTGCTTGAATGGTTCCTCGATAATAAAAAATTATTACCCGATGAATTAGTTTAGCATTCTTAATGATGATTCTAAAATCCACCCCTCTGAGCCGTTAGCAATTTTTATTTTCTTCCATTGTGCTAGTTCATCCAGAACCTCAACTTTGGTTCCTTCATGAAGAACAAACAAAATCTCCGATCGATCATTTGGCTCCCCCCAAATATTAATTTTAGACTCAAAAACAATTCCTGAAAGCTCACTTTCAAGCTCTATATTTCTCAAATAAGTCAAGGTAAATATTGAAATAAAAACAAGTGTAAGAATCCAAAAAGAGGAAAAGTAAACCCTTTTCCATACTCCTTTAGTATTCCACAAATACAAAACGAACAAAAGTGCCAAAAGCCAAGCAATACTTATCAGTATTTTTGCCCATTGAGTCATTGTAAACCAGGACAAAATCCTGTTTATAATTTGAGAAAAAATCGATTCCGGTAAAACTTCAATAGCATCAAGAGTCATATTCTGAGCAAAGGAAAGATTTGTAAGAATTTCTTTGTTTTTCGGATCCAATTGTTTGGCTTTTTCAAAATAAAAAATACTTTCTCCAACAACTCCCAAACGATAATATGCATTGGCTAAATTAAAATACAATTCTGAGCTGTGAAATCCTGCTTTTAAAACCTCATGGTATTGTGTTACTGCTTCATCATAATCTCCTAGATTGTAAGCCTTATTTCCTTGATCAAAAAATATTTTGGGAGATTGAGCAAACAAAAAGTTACTCAAGAAAAGGAATACAATAAACAAATTATTTACTTTCATAATTGCTTGTCCATTTTAGAAATTAGCTTAGAAGCGCGATCCAAATCTTCTTGCATCCCAACCGAGGTTGTTGGAGCATATCGAGCAGCTTCACAATCCGAAAGTAACGCTACAAATTCTTTGATTATGTTTGTTTCCACTTTCTTATCTTCCAACAAACTGGATATTCTGTCTTTACTGAATTCAGCCGTTACAATATGTAATTTTGCTTTTAAATAGTTGTGCAAAGCCCGCTCTAAAGCCTCGTAAAATGCTTCCTTTTTTTTGAGGGCTTTCTTAGCAGAACTTAAATGTTTTTTTGCAAGTCGATTGGCTGTTTTTTGGCGTTCAGTCACTGGGTCAATTCTTCTTGTTGATTGTGTTTTAAACCAAATTGCAAACAACAATAGAAGGATAAATGGCCCCAAAATCAATAAATAAAAATTACATTTTCCAAAAAATGATTGTGTTTTGCTGATGGGTTGCAATTCTGTTTCTAAAGCAATAAAGTTAAATTGCTTATAGTTTAAATTTGGTTTCAGAAGGTTTGAAACGGTTTGACCCGTGGATGTTTTATCAGCTAATGGACCCTCGTTTACATTTACCATATGTTCTTTTGAGGAAAGGATAACATAGCTTTCTTTGTTGGGATCAAAATAAGAAAATGAAACTACAGGAATAGGATAATTTCCTTGATACTCAGGTACAATTGTGTATGTGTCTTGAATACTTCCTTGCATCCCCAAAAGATTAGTTTTAATGCTCTCCGTATGTTCTGGTTCATAAACTTCAAGGGTTGCTGGAACTGTAATCTTAGGAAGTGAAAACAACTTTAAATTTCCTCTCCCCGAAACCTTTACGGTTGCTTGAAAAGATTCTGAGGCTTTCAATACATCTTTATTCAGACTGTAATTTAAGTCAAAACTACCAACCGCTCCAGTAAAACCGATCGGTTTATTCTTTTCTGGCAAAGGTTTTACCTTGATTGTTCTTTTGCCGGCAGTAATAACTTTAGGCACCTGTCTGTTAATTCTATTTCCAAAAATATCGCGTCTATTTGAAGGAACCTGTACATTAATATTCAATGTCAAAGGCTCGATAACCAATTCTCCTGTTTTCTGAGGATATAAAACTGCTTTGCGCCAAGTAACATAATTGTAAGTTTCTCCTTTGTAAACCCCTTGCCTCATTTCGAGTTTTTGAATCGGAATCAAATGGTTCCAAAAATCAGCATAACTCGGACTTTCAACCTCATTGACATTGGATATTCCTATTTGAGAAGTGTAGTATAATTTGTAGACAACTGTAAAGGCTTCATTCAAATAAGGGTTTGAATTAGAAACCTCGGCAACTAGATGGACATTTTGATCGGCAATGTAATCTGCATTACCCCCCTGATTGGGAGTTTTTACAGCTTCGGTAACCTCTATCTCAACAGGAGATGTTTTATAAATTGATCCATCAATTTTAATAGTGGCTTGTCCTATTTTGAGGGTTCCCTTTCGGGTTGGATTCAGAAAATAAGTGTAGGATCTCGAAAAAGAACGTTTCCCATTGATCCAGGTATTACTGGTAGATTGATTGGGGCCTCCTACAACTCGAAAACCTTCAAATTTTGGTGGAGTAAAATTGTCTCCATTTTTATTCATTTCAAAACTAACCTTCAATCTCTCATTTATCCCCATACGATTTTTACTCACTTTTGTTTGAAAAGTGACCTGTGCTCCTAATTGTGAAACCAGGAACAAAAGAAAGGTTGTTAAAAATATTTTTTTCAACATAAAAATTTACCAGTCTTTTTTAGTTTTGGTAGGGATGCCTTTAGCTTTTTGTGCATTAACTTTTTCTTGAACACCTTTTTCCTGATTATTCATTGCTTCTAGAAGACTCTTTACTTGCTCTGGTGATATTTGTCCTGGTTTAGGAGGCGGCGGAGGTTGTTTTTTTTGGTCTCCGTCTCCTTCTTTTTCTGGATCTTTTGGTTTTTTATCTTCAGATTTTTCTTTAGAATCTTCTTTGGACTCACCTTCTTCAGAGTCTTCTTTTTCTTTATCCTCCCCTTTGTCTTTTGATTGTTCTTTATCTCCTTTTTTATCTTGACCTCCCTCTTTGTTTTGGTCTTCTTTGTCTTTTTTGTCCTCCTTATTTTGTTGATCTTGATTCTGCTTTTCTTTTTCTAACAATTCTTTTGCGAGTGCATAATTGTATCGTGTTTCTTCATCAATTGGATTATTCCTCAAAGCATTTTTGAAAGCCTCAACTGCTTGGGGGTAATCTTTTTGTTTCATGTAAACATTCCCCATATTATGAAAAGCAGAATGCTTTTCATCTTTAGAGGTAGAGTTTTTTTGAGTTTGGAAAAATCGTTGACTTGCAGCATCATAATCTGCAATTCGATAGTTTGTGTTCCCTAAATTATGAAAAGCATCTGATTGATTTGGAGAAAGAGAAATGGATTTTCGGTATTGTGTTTCGGCCTTGATAAACTCTTTTTGGTTATGAAGTTCATTCCCCTCTACAATCAAGTTTGTGGACGCTTCTGTCTGACTCCAAATTACAATTGAAGTCAAAAGAAATAATACCAGATTCAAATATTTTAGATTCATCATTAATTTTTATTCTCATTGAACAGGTTCAGCCTCAAAATCCATTTTGTTTGAGTTTCAAAAAGTAAAATCTCTATCAAAAGTAAAAGAAATCCTGCAATCAAAAAAGGTTGAAAGCGATCTTTGTAACTCACAAATTTTTTGGCTTCAAATTCTTTTTTTTCCATTTGTTTAAGAGTTTCCGAAACAAATTCCAATACTGCTTGTGTATCGTTTCCTTCAACAAAACTTCCCTCTGTGCTGTTGGCAATTGAAATCAACATCTCAGCATTTCGTTTGGTCATAACTACCTCTCCATTTTCGTCTTTTTTGTATGATTCAACAATACCATTTTTCTTTATTGGAATTGGAGCTCCTTTTTCTGTTCCAACGCCAAAGGTGAATATTTTAATTCCTAAGTCTTTTGCTCTTTCTGCGGCAGCTAAAGCATTTTTTGAATGATCTTCTCCATCGGATAAAATAAAAACAACTCGATTGGTTTGGTCTTGATCATCAAAATAAGTTGCTGCCAAATCTATTGCAGCATCTATTGCAGTTCCCTGAGAAGAAAGCATATCGGTATTCAATGCCTGAAGAAACATTTTTGCAGCTCCATAATCTGTTGTAATTGGTAATTGAGGAACAGCTTGGGCAGCATATGCAATAATACCTACACGATCACTTGCCAATTGATTTAGAAGCGCAGAGACCAAACGTTTTGCTTTTTCAATTCTGTTTGGTGCAATATCTTCAGCCAGCATACTTTTAGAAACATCAATTGCAAAAACAATGTCAACACCCTCTCGCTTAACTGTTTCTAGTTGCGTTCCTATCTTTGGGTTTATCAATCCTAAAATTAAACAGCTGATTCCTAAGCTGATCAAAATCAATTTTAACAGCGGCTTAAAACGAGAACGCTGTGGGCTCAAAACATCCATTAATTTCGTGGAAGCAAATTGTTGCTGTGCTTTTTTCTTCCAGCTTGTTACCCATAAAAAACCGATCCACAACACCGGAAGTATTGCAAAAACATAAAAATAAATTGGTGCGTCTAATTGATACATTACTAAATAAAACTTCTAAAAATTGTGTTCTTCAATAACCACTCTAAAAAAAGTAATACTAATGCAAAAACTACTAGCATTCTGTATTTCTCCTCGTAATTGTAATATTTAAATTCTTCAATTTCAGTTTTCTCTAATTTATTGATTTCATCATAAATATCTTTTAACTTTTTGGTGTCGGTTGCCCTAAAGTACAACCCCCCTGTATCATCTGCTATGGTTTGTAAAAGTTCTTCATCGATTTCAACTTTTGTCAATCCATACTGAAACTTGCCGTTGGGCAAAATTCCAACAGGTGCTTTTGCAGTCCCGTTACTACCTAACCCAATGGTGTAGGTTTTAATTTGAAATTCTACCGCTAATTCTGACGCAATTTTAGGGTCTATGAACCCCGAGTTATTGACCCCGTCGGTTAGCAATATTATGACTTTACTTTTAGCGCGACTGTCTTTCAGGCGGTTTACAGCAGTTGCAAGCCCCATCCCAATGGCAGTTCCATCATTGATTACACCATCGAAACGAATGCTTTGCAGAGCGTTTTGAACAATTATTTTATCACTTGTAATTGGTGTTTTAGTGTAACTTTCTCCTGCATAAACAACCAACCCTATTCGATCATTAGTTCGATCACCTATGAAATCAGAAGCAACTTCCTTGAGAGCATTCAATCGGTTAGGTTTTAAGTCTTGTGCTAGCATACTCGATGACACATCGATTGCCATAACAATGTCAATTCCCTTGTTAGTTTTAGTTTGTGTAGAAACATCTACTGTTTGAGGTCGAGCTAGAGCTAAAACGATTAAAAATAGAGAAGCCAGTCGGATTAAGAATAAAAGAGGTTGCAAACGTGCTAAATTTGAAGTTGAGCCCTCGAATCCTTTTAGAGATGAAATTGTAAGCCGAGCTTGTTGCTCTTTTCGCTTGTATGTATACCATACAATTACTAGGGGGAGTAATATCAATCCCCATAAATATTCTGGATTCGCTAATTCTATTCCTTCAAACACAGCTACAATTCTTTTAAAACTTCAAGTGATTCTATTATTCGAGCTTCAATTTGATCTCCATATCGATCCTCTTTTGCATACAGCATTCGCAACTCTATCTGAACTTGTTTAAAGGGCAAAATGATTGAAATTAATCTACATCGAGTGCGCTTATCTGTATTGGAATTCAAAAGATCCAAGGTTCCAGAA